>CEUK01186636.1_pt1 | contig 27385 bp, 17 predicted proteins | sample 356451 | NCBI WGS metagenome assembly CEUK01 (sample SAMEA2622843, study PRJEB7988) | marine metagenome | isolation source: saline water (ENVO:00002010), including
AATTTAACAATGGTCTAATCTTTTATATATTTTGTCCATGATTTTTATTGCTTTATCAGTTTTATAGTAGTAAAATTTTTATTTTTCCTAAATTAGAGGACAATTTTAAAAAACAAACGAAAACTAAATAATATGAAAAATTTAACTTTCACCCTTTGCTTTGCTTTACTATGTTCTGTAGGTTTCGCCCAAACTTCACCGAGAAAGGCTCCTTCAAAGAATGACATGGTAAAGGAAAAAGCTTCATCAGAAGAAAAAATTAAACCTACAAGTTCTAAGTATCCGACTAAACCAGCTCCTAATAATCAAGATGTTAACAAAAGAGCGACATCGCCAGCAAATACAATGGTTAAAGAGAAGCCGTCAACATCAGTTGAGTCAAAGAACAAATACCCAACTAAGCCAGGCGTTTCAAACGAAGAGAAAAGAGTGACTTCGCCAGCAAATACAATGGTGAAATCCCCAACTAAGCCTACTAGTGCACCAACATCTTCAAAAGGCGACAAGCTTCAAGATAAAACAAGCAAAAGCACACCGGGAAAAACAGATAAGAAATATACTCCTAATGCACCAACTTCAACCTCTGGAAATGCTGCATCAGATTCAAGAGCTACAGACTCATCTCCAAACACTTCAGTAAGTAGTTTTTGTAGAGGTTGGAAAGACGGATATGTGAAAGGGTGGTCTGAGGCTAAAGATGAAATTTCAAAACCACAAGAAATACCATCTTGTCCTGAAAAAGCTCCTTTGGGATGTGAAGATTACAAATGTGGATATTCTACTGGAATGCAACAAGGTAAGATTGACGCAAGAGTAAGATAGATTACATAATTTATTTTAAAAAAAAGGGGAGCTAAAAGTTCCTCTTTTTTTTTATCAAAATAATAGCTAATTTTATAGAAACTCATTTTATTAATTATTATGAAAAAAATCAGTACACTACTTATTTTAATACTCATTGCTACTAGCGCAAGTTTTGGCCAATGTGATGGAAGATATCAAACAGAAATTTTTAGTACTGTTTCTGTTTCAACAGTCAATTACTCAGATGTTTATACTGACCAATACCATGAAATGGATATTTATACACCTGATGGCGATACAGCTACTAATAGACCGGTTGTTTTATATATGCATGGTGGGTCATTTTATGCAGGAGATAAAAATTTAACTGATTGTGTTGATTTTTGTACATCATATGCTAAAAGGGGATATGTTGCTATTTCAGCCAATTATAGGTTATCATCAAACCCTATAATCTTCGCACTAAGTTCAGAAGAACAGTATAGAACAGTTTTAAAAGCTGTAGCGGACATTAAATCAGCTATTAGATACCTAAGAAAAGATCATGCGAATGGAAATGCATTAGGGATTCATCCCCAAGGAATTTTTATTGGTGGATATTCTGCGGGAGCTGTATTATCTATTCACCTAGCATATATAGATCAAATTAGCGACCTCCCAACTTCACCAACAAATGTCCAAGGCCTCGTTTCTAGTATTGGGGGGACTCTTGAGGGAGATGCGGGAAATGATGGATATTCTTCTGAAATAAGCGGTATAATTAGTTTTGCAGGAGGTATCAACGATTTAGCTTGGATTGATGCTAATGATGAACCTGTAGTTTTTATTCATGGAACCGCTGACTTAACAGTAAATTATAATTGTGGCCCTGGCACAAATCAGCCAACAGTATTAAATTTATGTGGGATGAATGCAATGAAACCTTTTGTTGATAGTGCTGGAGTTTTGAATGATACTTTGGTATACACTGGTGAGGGTCACGGGTGGGCTGGCTCTGGCCATGCTAATCCATTATTTACTCAAGCTGTTGAATTTGCATCAAACTTCATATATCCATTATTGCCTTGTAATAATCCAAACCTTGGAATTACAGTCAATAAAAAACAAGAGGTAAAGCAATTTCCTAATCCAGCAATAAATGAAGTTAATTATTCTTCGAATGAAGTAATAAACAGAATAATTATATACAATCAAATGGGTCAAATTGTTCAGACTTTTTTTGTAAATGATAAAAATTATAATCTTTCTTTATCTTCTTACAACAAAGGTGTTTACTACGTAAAAATATTATTTAACAACAATTCAACACTTAAAAAACTTACTGTAATGAAGTAATTTTTCTAATCTCATTAATCAAACAATATGAAAAAATATATATTTCTATTCTTTTTAGTGCCTTTTTTTATAAAGGGCCAAGAAACTCTGTCATTGAAAAATATTTTAAATATTCATGATAAAGACTCCTTTTTAAAAGAAGTAATTGAAAATGGCTATTCTGAAGGCAATTCTACAAAAGATAAAATTTATTATGGAAAAGGAATGTCAAAAGATAAAACATTAGCAACAGATTGGGCAGAATACACCCTTTCTAATGGAGAGTTTTATTTTGAACAAGGAGATCTTGTAAATGCTAGAAAAAAAGAAAAAAATGGAACTTGTTATTACGATGCAATTGTTTCAGATATAATTGAGCAATGCCTGCAAGTAAAAATCATGGTTCATGAGTCTAAAAAAAATGGAAAAGTTAATTTTTCTACATATTCTTGCAATGACTCAAAATTTAATGGCTACATTGGTTTTGCTCAGATAGATGGAAATGGAGTTGTTCAAGAATTTCCAAAATAGAAAATATTAACCTATTCTTTTTTAGCAATATTGAACCCCATTGATAACCCAATAAATTGACCACTTTTACTCGAAGAAAGAAATAAATTTACGGGGATGTTTAAATATCCAGATTTAAAAGTTTTGCCTACAGCAAAAACAAATGCGGGACTAAAAGCAACTGGTCCTCTGCTGTCCATTCTTCTTTCAATATTGAAAGGGTTCCCATTATCATCAAACACCCCAACTTCCTGAGTATACGTATTTCCATTAGGGCTTGTAATAGTCTCAAACCCACCGTTATTTTGAGTATTTAAAAACTCAGGATCATTTTCATAATATCTACCTTGTTGGTTTTTTATTGCATTCCAATTTTGAGCTGCATCAAAGTAACCCCATGCTTTTTTTGAAAACCTAAATGTTGGCCCAAAACCAAATTCCCAACCTGTTTTTGAGTTTCTAAACCCATTAATAAAAGTAAAAGATGGATTAAACATGCCCTGTTCAACTCCAGTTAATAAAACCATCCCTTCAATTAATGCTTGAAAATTCCCTGCACTTAAATATGCTCCTTCAAGTTGATAACCCAATTGAGTCAAAACTGGGAATGGTAAACCCCATCCGCCATCAGCAAGGTCTGCTTGAAGAATTTCACTCATATCACCTGTAACTAGTGCAACACCCATTCTTGGGCCATTATTTTTTGTATAAGTTATTGGAGCTTCTGGAGGGACACTGTAATAAACAAAGTTATTTACCATATCAGGATCGTTTTCAATTCCAAGACCCTTGTTAAGGGTGATCTGCATCATTATTTGAAGCTCAGTATCAAGATTTATAAACTCTTCAACTGCAATTTTGTCGTATTTTCCATTTTTTACATCTAAAATTTTAACAGTCATAACTATTTTTTTTCCAAGGTTCTCTATTGAGCCTGAAATCATTTTGTCTACATCAGCTATTTTTCCTATTTCAAGCAAACAGTTTTTTCCAAAACAGTTAGAAATATCAATTTGTTGCTCATTTAATATCTCTAGCATGTCTAATTTGTCAAAGACATTAAATTTTTCGGATTTAGTTAATTCAATTCTAAGTAAACTCTCTGCCATTTCATGGCTGATGTCAACCCCCTGAGTATAAACACTAATAACTGCTGCGGTTGGGTTTTGAGCAGTGGTTGTTTTGAAGTAAAAAGAAACAATAAACAATATGTAAATAATTTTTTTCATGGCTTTTTAATTTTATAAATATTGAGGTTCAAAGAAAAAATAAAAATGATTAATTTAGAACTTAGATTAACCATAAAAAGGCTTAATATATATGTTTTTTTTAATGTTAATTATCTTAAAATCAATTTTTTATGAAAAAATAAAAGGATATGTTTTATATGTTATAAATAAAGCATTAAATTAAAAAAAATGGATTTAATTAAAGAAATAGTAATAACATTATCAGAAGTTGATAAAAAAGAATTTGAGCAGTTTTTAACTAGAAAAAGACCAAGTAAAACAAGAAAAGATGTTGAGGTATTTAGGCATTTATTTTCTTTTTACAATAACCCTAAAAAGTCAAAAAACAATTTAAGTGGAAATCAAAATTATCATGCTTTAAGAAAAAGAATCACAAAGGCTTTAACTAATTTTTTAATTCTAAAAAAATCGATTTCAGAGCAAAAATTAAATAAAAGAGAAGGCTTAATTTTAATGATATTATATTTTATTGAAAGAAAAAAGTATCAAGTAGCATGGGATTTATTAGAGAAAGAAGAAAAAAATGCAGACAGAGGTAATAACATTGATTTAAATCTAAAGATTCAACGTTTAAAGCTTTCTATTTTACCATATTATAACCAAGAATATTTCCCCAACATTAAACATAAAATGATGGAGCTTCAAGTTCAACAGGCTAAAATAGATGAGTTTCAACTGTATTTTATTCAAATTAAAAACGAATTAAAACTTAAAATCTCACAAGGAGAGGTAGATTCTCCATCAGAAACCATAAAGGAAGCCATAAAGCAATATAAAAATATTAAAGGGGATTACAATAATCCATCTATTCATTTAAAGGTTATTGAAATCATAAGATCAGAGTACATTATTAATAGAAAGTTTAACGTTTTTGCAAAAGTTGTCCAGAAATATTACAATGAAATTTCTGATGAAAGCTTTAATGATTTATTACATGTAAATACTTTTGCTCAAATTGAATACATAATGGCTTATACGTTTCTTAATACAAGAAATTTTCAAAAAGCTAAACAGCATTTACAAAAATTATTAAAATTAATTACTGAACATGAGATAGTTAAATCTAATTATCAGGCTAAGTATATAGCTATTGATAGCTTTATTAAAGTCTTTGATTATAATATTAAAGAAGCCATTGAAGGAATAGAAACTTTTTTATCAAATAAAAAAAATGCAATTTCAATTCAAGAAAAACTTAATTTATCATTGAATTTGTCAGCATTTTTAATTACTGAAGGCTCTAATTCTAAAGCAGTTAAAATTTTAAATTTTATGCATGAACCGGATACGTTTTATCAAAAACAAATGGGAAGAGAGTGGTTGGTTCGAAAAGATATGATAATGGCTATAGCTCAAGCTTCATTAGGTAATGTTGACAACAGTTTGAAAATAATGAAATCAATAGAAGACAAGCACAAGGATATGTTTATTAATGAACAATATAGCATGGTTGCTCCTTTTATAAACGCTTTAAAAACTTATTTGAATCACCCGCATGAAGTTAATAAGGTTGTTTTGAATGAGATTGAAACAAAGATAAACCTTCAAAAAGAAAAAGTATTTAGAGATCCAAGGTTAATTCTTTTTTACTCTTGGTTAAAATCTAAATTTATAAAAAAAGAGGCTTACACTGTCTTGATGGATGAGTTTAAAAATATATAATAAAAAAAAAGCCTCATCGAAAAATGAAGCTTTTTTGAAAAAAATAGAATTTTAATTCTTAGTAATACTCATAATATGTTTTGTCTCCGTTTTCGCTTTCAAGGCCTAAACTGTTAATTTTCAATTTTGTAATTGTATAAGTAGTAGTACTTGATGGCCAAACAGTAATACCAGCTAACTGAATATCATCTGTGGTATGAATAACCTGAGTTTTGTCATCAGAAAAAGCCCAAGTCCCAGTTGCCGCATCAACGCCAATAAAAGACATTACATCATGGTAGTAATATTGTGTTGTCCCCCCCTTTTTAAATTCAATGTAACTCCCGTCATTATCAATGTTTGTTACAGTTCCATTACTGCCATCAACATTTTCAATGGGTCTCCACTTTTGTTGTAATCTGCTGTTTTTGGGAAGCAGTGAAATAGATGGTCCTTCTTCATATTTCCCACAAGAAAATATTGTTACAATTAAAAAGGACAATGTAAAAATTTTAATTAGGTTATTTAATTTCATAGTTTAATTATTAATCATATTTTAGGTAAATATAAATTAAAATTTACTTATTGCTCCTATAATTATTGCAATTCAAATTTCGCACTATTTTCTGTTTTTGAATTTGGACCAATTTTAATAGTAAATGTCCCAGGTTCATTTATTAAAACTTCATCATTATTATAAAAACTAAGTAAATTGCTGTTAATTTCAAATGTAACGATTTTAGTTTCACCCTTTTTTAGATTTATTTTTTTAAAGCCTTTGAGCTCTTTATTTGGAAGGGTAACACTTGAGTAATCGTCAGTAATATACATTTGAATGACTTCATCACCATCATAATTTCCAGAATTTGTGATTTTAACACTGGCTTTAATGCTGTTTTTAGAATTAAGAGAATCACTAGATAAGGTTATTTCCGAATAATCGAATGATGTGTAACTTAATCCGTATCCGAATGGATACAATGGAAAGTTGTCTATATCGGTATGGTGTGTGTAAAAAACTTGATTAGGACCGCTATTTGGTCTTCCAGTAGTTTTGTAATTATAGTATATTGGTAATTGACCAACATGTTTAGGAAAAGACATAGTTAGTTTTCCAGATGGATTATGATCACCTTTCAGTACTTTAGCAATGGCGTTTCCAGCATTAGATCCTAAATGCCAAGCTTCAATAATCGCTGGAATGTGCTCATTTTCCCAGCTAAGAGTTAAAGGCCTGCCGTTCATTAGCACTAATACTATATTCTTATTCACCGAATAAATTTCTTGTAAAAGTTCTAATTGTAACCCTGGTAAACCAATATCAGCTCTACTTCTTCCTTCACCTGTCATGTATGCTGGCTCACCTAAAGCCATTACTACAATGTCACTTGATTTAGCAAGCTTTATTGCTTCGCCAAATCCGCTTCTGTCTGTTTGGTTAATTTTCAACTCTTCAAAGAAATTATTATTACCAATTGAAAGTTCACAGCCTTTAGCAAATTGTATTGAATTACTTGAAAAAACCTTTTTCATTCCATCAAGCAATGATATAGCTGAGCCTTGCTCTCCTTTTCCTCTCCAATTCCCTAGTGGACTATCGCTATCGTTTGCTAGTGGGCCAATTACGGCAATTTTTTTATTTTCATTTAATGGCAATAAGTGGTTGTTGTTTTTTAATAAGACAATAGAGTTTAATGCTGCTTTTTCTGCTAATTCAAAATGTTCTTTCGCTCCGACTGTTTCTTTTTCTCTCTCTTCATTGCAATATTTATATGGATCTTCAAACAGACCAAGTTCAAATTTTAATTTCAAAACTCGTTTAACTGCATCGTCAATTTGCTCAATTAATTTTGGATTCTTTTTAATTAAGGACTCTAGATGATTTATATATGCTGTAGCTTCCATATCAATATCACACCCAGCAATTAATGCCAATTCGGCTGCAGAATTTAAATCTTTAGCCGTTCTGTGATTAACCATTTCTCCAATAGAATTCCAATCTGAAACCACTACTCCATCAAATTTCCAATCCCCTTTTAGTAATTTTCTCAAAAGAAAAGTATTTGCTGTTGATGGAGTTCCATCGATATCGTTAAAAGCATTCATGAAAGTGGCAACATTACTTTCAGCTGCTTTTTTAAAAGGTGGAAGTATAACATTTAATAATGTGTTTTTACCAACATTAACAATGTTGTAATCTTTCCCACTTTCAACAAAACCATATCCAGCAAAATGTTTAGCACACGCAGCAATAGAAAACGAATCTTTTAAAGAATTTCCCTGAAAACCTTTGATTCTTGCTTCAGCTATTTTGCTTCCTAAAAAAGGATCTTCTCCAGCTCCTTCCATAACTCTTCCCCATCTAGCATCTCTTGAAATGTCTACCATTGGAGCAAAAGTCCATTGCAAACCTGAAGCAGCCGCTTCTTTTGCAGCAACATTGGCAGTTTGTTCCATGATGTCTAAATCCCAGGAACAACTTTCAGCTAAAGGAATAGGGAAAATAGTTTTAAACCCATGAATAACATCATAAGCAAAAATTAATGGGATTTTCAATCTTGTATTTTCCATTATTTGCTCTTGTAAAAGTCTAGTGTTTTTCGCGCCTATTAAATTAAGAACTGATCCAACATCACCATTTATCAGATGCTGATATCTTTTTTTTGAATATTCATTGTCTTGATTTGGACCAGTCATCTCTTCACCCACAGAATATTGATTTAATTGTCCAATTTTTTCTTGTAGAGTCATTAATGATAAAACAGAATCTACCTTTAATTCAAGACCAGACTTAATATTTTTATCATTTGAATTTAAAGTCGGATTTTCACAAGAAATGGCCAGAATCAAGATTAAAATAGTAATTGAAGAAAGAGATTTATTAGTTAACATATCATAATTTAATTTATTGAAAAACGCGAACATAGTCAACATACATTTTTTGTGGAAAAATTGTAGTAGCATCAGGACTACCAGGCCAATTTCCTCCAACCGCGACATTAAAAATAAGGAAGAAATTTTGATGGAACTCGCTTAGCTCAGCAGGGGTTATATCAGCTTCATGGTATTGAATGTCGTCTCTAAGCCATTTTATGGAATTATTATCCCATATAATTGAAAAAACATGAAATTCTTCAGCGAAAATTCCTGAACTTAGAGAATTATTACCTCCATAAGAAGCATAATTTCCATTGTCATCCCAATGAATTGTTCCATATACCGTACGGTTGTTGTATGCCCCTCCACCAATTAATTCCATAATGTCAATTTCTCCGCAATTGGGCCATCCTGCACTGGTGAAATTGTCTCCTAGCATCCATAAAGCAGGCCAAATGCCTTGACCATATGGTAAGGCTGCTCTTATATCTATTCTCCCATATTGAAACGATTGCAACCCTTGTGTTTTTATTCGTGACGATGTGTAGGCTTGTCCTCCAAAATTTTCTTGTTTGGCGGTTATTGTTAAAACACCACTGTCAACAACGGCATTTTCTGTGCGATAATACTCTAATTCATTATTTCCCCATCCCCAACTTCCAGTACCGATATCATATCCCCAATCACTTGAAAGAGATGAGCCATTAAATTCATCGCTCCAAACCAAAGTGTAGTTGGGATAGCTTAAAGGTGTAGAATATCCAGAACCTGGTATTCCGTTACCTGAGTTTCCACCGCTAACATTAATTACTATTGTTACAGATTCAGTAGTAGAAATAAAATCATTATAGGTACTATGTGCTTTAGTGGTTATTTGATAAGTTCCACTTGTAGAGAAGGTGTAATTAGCCTCCCCATCAGATGATTGAACCACTTCATAACTCTGACCCTCATAAAAAGTGAAAGTAAAAAAATTAGCACCCTGTGCAGTAGCCGTAATTTCAACTAACCCTTCGTTTATTGAAACACTAGTTAATAAATTTTTAGGGAGAACTACATTGTTGTATTCACATGAATTATCATCTCTTTCAGCTTGTGAATCATAATTTGAAGCAAGAGGATCTGTGCATCCTTTCTTCCCACAATTTGAAACAACAAATGATGAGCATAAAAAAAGGAAAATAAATATATATCGATTCATTTTTTTTATTGAGGGGTCCAAACTTTTAAGCTTATTGTAGTTTCAGAACTTAAATTTAGAGGAGCTGATAAATCAAAGAATAATCCGGCCCATGTTTCATTTCCATGTTTAGTTTCTAAAACATATGAACTTGTGTTTATTCCTGATGCATCAGGGTTCGTTATTATGTTGTAAGAGCTATTCCCAAAAACTGTCCAAGACGAATCTGACCCTGTTTCAAAATCTTTCAAAATTGTATTTCCATGTTTTATATCATCCATGTAAAATGTTGCAGAGTCAGTTGTGTTCCATCCGGGAAATAAAACAATTCTATCGTATGTGTTTGAACTTGCACCAGCAAAATCAACTGATATCTCTTCCCACCCATTAAATACAGTAACTGTAGCATCTAATTCTTCAAATTGATTAGGGTCTGAGGAGTTTTCTAGTTTAACTCTAACTGTGTCTGGAACATTTGGGGTGCTTGGTCCGCCACCACCACCAGTTCCACCAGAACTTACAAAGCCCTCAGGGATTAATCTTAAATACCACATTAGGCCACCAGAATGATGTGTATATTGTAACCATAATGACGTATCTGAAACATTAATTATTCTGTAATCTCGAACTCCTGTCCAAAAACCAATAAACGAATCTCCAGAAACACTTAATGTTGTATCAGTATTTTCAGTTAAGGTCCAAGTTTCATTCATTTGGTCTGTGTATGGCGCTGTATAATCTGTCAAGTTTTCATAAGAACCCGGGAAATCTGCAGCTAACTCATTATTTACATAAACATCTCCATTTACAATCATGTCAAATTGAAAATTATTTAAATGAAATACATATCGATCATTATATAATCCACAACCAGGTTTGTCATTTGCTTGAGCAGCCCACCATTCAGGAAAATCTCCCGCAGCTCCAATTGGGTCAGGGCCAACTCCAAAATGAGTTGCTGAAGCGGAGTCTATTACCCACGTTTTTGACCCTGGACCATTTACACCCCCAGTTAAGAAGGTATATATAGGGTTGTTTAATAAACTAGGATCAGTTTGATCAATTACAATATTTTGTGTGCTGCTAGCACTCCCAGCACTATTTGATACAATTAATTCAACGGTATATGTTCCAGCATTAGGGTAGGTTGAAGAAACAGATGTACCAGTTCCGGTAGTCCCATTTCCAAAATCCCAATATGCGGTCATGTCTGGATTTGAAGCTGTAAATTCAATAATATTTGTATTAGCAGCAGATGGAGAATAAGTAAAAGCAGCGTCTGCAGCAGTTGGTATAGAAACAAGTTCACAAGAACCATCATCTTTTGTTGCATCAGGATCATAATTAGTTGCATTAGGATCTGTACAGCCTTTTTTACCGCAACTTACGATAGAAAAAATAATTGTAATTAGAAATAGAAATTTGATGTAATTTTTCATTTTTATTAATTTATGATTAGTAACCTATATTTTGATTCCAATTTCCTCCAGCCAAATCAATTTCAACTAATGGTATGGGGAATAGTTCGTTTTTATTAGCAGTAAACCCAACGATAGATGATTCAGCTTGACCGGTCCTTACTAAATCAAAAAATCTATGACCCTCACAAGATAATTCTAATCTTCTTTCGTTGTATATATCGTTTATTGTTATTCCATTTATTGCTGGCATATTCACTCTTGCTCTTACCTCATTAACATATTGAGCAGCCAATGGAATGTTCCCTTCTTCAAAATATGCTTCAGCAGCCATTAAGAGAACATCAGCATATCTTATGGCTCTGTAATTTACTGGGCTAGTTAAATCATTATCTGGTAATCCCATTTCAGCTAATCTTTTGATGTATTTGTTGTTGTAATAGCCAGTATGACCACCACCTCCAATTGCGTATGTAATTGAGGAAGAATTTGGTTGAGCAGCAATAAATGCATCTATATCTAGGCAAGTCGCATCTCTTCTAATGTCATTAGGGTCAAATGCATCATACAAATTTTGAGTTGGCAAATTATAACTGTTCCCGTCTCCATAAACAGGCCCGTTATATTGTCTTATTCCTTGAAATCCAGGACCAGCATTTCCTTCAAGGCAAATTAGGCACCCATACCCACCACCTTCAAGCCCTGAGTATTCAACATCAAAAATGGTTTCATTACATCCCTCATTATCAACTAAGAAAAGAGTAGAATAGTCATTAAATAAACCATATTTACCAGATGAAATTACTTCTTCAAATACACTAGCAGCTTCGGCCCACTTTTCTTGGTATAAATATACTTTTCCAAGAAGAGATTGAGCAGCTCCTTTGGTTGCTTTTCCTTTCACAGTTGAATTTATATTTAAAACAGATGCTGCATATTGTAAATCTTCTTCTATTTGACCATAAACCAATTCCTTAGATGATCTTGGAAGTTCTGTGACCTGGTCAACTCCAAGACGTTCATCAATAACTAAAGGAACATCACCAAAAAATTTAACCAATTCAAAATAATAGTATGCTCTAAGAAATCTTGTTTCTCCAAGAATAATTTCTTTCCCCTCAAAGTCTATTTTATTTTTATTTTCCATTATAAAATTACATCTGGTAACTCCAGCATAATTCCAACGAAATATATTTCTTAGTTCATTATTTACAGCGCCATGAGACATTGAATCAATTTGATGTAGCCCTTCAGTATCAGAATAACTTTCGCCACCAGCAATGGTGTTGTCAGAAGCGATTTCGCTTATCCATACAGACATAAAGGTGCCTTGTAATAGATCATATGCTCCAATTAAAGCTCTTTCGTAATCACTTTTATTAGTAAAAAAGTTTTCAGCATCTTGAGTGTATGGAGGGTCAATATCTAAAAACTTTTTACAGCCAGAAAGGACTAAAAAAACGCAAACAAATGCAATTACTATAGTTGATAATTTATTTCTTTTCATCATTTAAAATTTAATCATTAGCCCACCCATAATTGTTTTTGCTTGAGGATAGAATCCGTAGTCCACTCCTGCTGATAGTGTTCCTGCAGAAGCTCCAATGTCGGGATCGTAGCCTTGATAATTTGTTAGTGTGAATAAATTATTTGCAGAAACATAAAAACGAACGGACTCAGTTTTGAACTTTTGTGTAAGCTTTTTGGGAAGTGTGTAACCTAACTGAATATTTCTAAAACGAAGAAAGGAACCATCTTCAACATAATAATCAGAAAAAACAGTATTTCTAGTTGAACCAGTAGTAACTCTAGGGTGTTCATTACTAGTATTTTCACCAGTCCATCTGTTCCACACGTAACTTAATTGATTTGCATATGGTTGTTGACGTTCAAAATTTCTAATGATTTGTTGCCCTGTTGCAGCATATAAGTTTGTAGATAAATCAAATCCTTTATAATTTAAAGACAATGCAAATCCGAGATTTAATTTTGGAATTGGAGAACCAATATTAGTTTTGTCATTATTGTCATTAAAACTAATTATTCCATCTTGATTTTGATCAACAAATATTAAATCTCCAGGTTGTGCACCTTCTTGATATACTGGTGAATTGTCAATTTGTTCTTGATTTTGAAAAATCCCATTAGTTTCGTAGCCATGAAAGTATCCAATTGCAAACCCTTCTTCAAATCTAGTTGCTACATTTCCACCAACCCCAAAGGATGCTCCAGGGATAAAATCAACGCCTTCAGGCACTTTTAAAACCTTATTTTTTATTGAGGCAAGATTTGCACTTACGTTATATTTAAATTCTCTTTTTTGGTCAGATTGGTAATTTATTTCGAGTTCTAAACCTTTATTAGAGACATCTCCAGCATTAATTATTGGAGGGTAACCTCCTGGGCCGTAAGAACCTAAAACACCAGAAACATCAGGCTGAAACAACAGGTTATAGGTGTTTTTAATAAAGTAATTTAGCGTAACGTCAAAAGAACTAAATACTTCCATGTCTAAACCAATATTAAGCTGACGAGTAGTTTCCCATTTTAAGTCTGGATTAGCAGCTCTTCCTAATGCAACACCAGATGTTATGATATCATTAAAAACATAAACACCTTCGCCATTAAGTAATGCTCTGTATGCAAAATTATCAATTTGATCATTTCCAGAAATTCCATAGCTTGTTCTTAACTTTAAAAAGCTTATTGATTTGGAATTGTAAAAATCTTCATCAGAGATTATCCATCCTCCCGAAATAGTTGGGAAAAATCCATAACGGTTATTTGCTCCGAATTTTGTAGAGCCATCACGTCTCAAAATAGCAGAAATAAGGTACTTATACTTAAATCCATATTCAGCTCTTAAAAAAGTGGAGAGTAGTCTTTCTTCAAACTCATAAGAACCAACATTATTTAAAAATCCTCCCGGAGCTAAATTTGCTGAAATGTCAGCAAAATCTATAGAATTGTTTGGAATATTATAAGCTGTTCCATTCAATACTTCACCTCTTCTTTTAAATATTGAAGTTCCCAAGGTTGCCCTAACATTGTGATTTTCGTTAAAAGTGTGATTATAATTTATAAACCCTTCGTAATTTAAATCTAAATAAGTGGCTCTTTGTTCAAAGACGCTTGCACCCCTTTCAATAAAAACTGAATCAGCAATTTCAACTAATACTGGATCTAGGTTTTCGTTTGCAGCATTATTAGCATATTTGCCAGGACCATACCAAGCCAAAGGACTAAATGATTTATTATCTACCAAAGCGTAGTTGTAGCTAAATCTATTTGTAAAGGTGAAATCTTTATTGAATTTATATTCAAACTCTTGTTTACCTACAAGCTTTTTTACGAGAGCTTGATTGTGAGTATTGATAATTTGAGCAACAGGGTTAATGATATCGCTAACTTCTTCTAAATAACTGTAGTGTCCGTTTTCAATTACAGGGTCGGTAGGAAAAGCATTTATAGTATTGTATAATACCGATCCAATTCCATTTTCTGGCAATGCACTACGACTCTCATTTGTAAATAGAAATACACTGCTTAATTTTAATTTTTTTGATAAGTCAGTAGATACATTAACACGTCCATTATAACGATCAAAATTTGCTTTTGAACCTCCAATAATTCCATCTTGAGAATAATAAGAACCACCAATAGAATAGCTTGAATTTTCAGTCCCCCCATTAATGCTTAAGTTGTAACTTGCCATTGGAGCACTTTGAAAAATGGTATCCTGCCAATTAGTACCAATCCCTAATGCTTCATTCTGAAATGGCCTTGGGTCTCCTCCATTTAAATGCATTTGATTTTTAATTACAGCATATTGACTCGCACTAAGCAGATTTAGTTTTTTTGTAGTTTGCTGAACTCCATAAAAAGTGCTCGCTTCAAATTTTGGCTTGCTATTTCTAGTCCCTTTTTTTGTTTCAACAATGATTACACCATTAGCAGCCCTAACCCCATAAATTCCAGCAGTGGCATCTTTCAAAACATTTATTGACTCAATATCTGAGGGATTTAAAGCATTAAGTCCTTCAGAATCGTAAACTACACCATCGACTAAAATTAATGGATCATTGTCTCCAAAAGTTGATAAACCTCTGATTCGTATACTAGAAGATCCACCAGGTGATCCAGAGTTAGTGTTAATTGCAACCCCAGAAACTTGCCCTTGTAAAGCCTGATCCATTCTGGCAATATTTAATTTCTCAACATTTTCGCCTTTAACTTTTGAAGTTGCACCGGTTAGCTCCTTAACTGTAGTTTTCCCGTACCCTACAACAACATATTGATCTAACTCTTTAGCTATTTCTTTTAAAGAAACATTAATTTTTTTTCTTCCAGCAACAAGAATTTTTTTCTTTTCATATCCAATAAAAGAAAACCCTAATTGTAAAGATTCTTTATTTTCTGTAGTTATTGAATAATCTCCATTTACATCACTAATTACACCAAAAGAACTTCCAATAATTACCACATTTACACCAGGCATTTCATTTCCTTCTTTATCAGTAATAGTTCCTGTGATGGTTATCTCTTGGGCAGATAAAAATGAAACAGATAGTAATAATAAGAGAAAGGAAAAATATTTTTTCATTTATTGAAAATTAAAAGTTTAATAATTAATAGTGTTTCAATAACACTAAGGTATAGAAAATTATAATAATTTGTTAATTTTTACCTATTAAAAATAGAGGTAAAAAAAATAAAACCTATTTGTTGTTGAAAGAATCTTACTTTTGCAAACTAATTATAAAGAATGGATATTCGAAACATTGCAATTATTGCCCATGTAGATCATGGTAAAACAACATTGGTTGATAAAATGATTTATGCTTGTGAAGCTATAGATAAAAGAGTTGAAAAAAAAGAGCTAATACTTGATAATAACGATCTTGAAAAAGAAAGAGGAATAACTATTCTTTCTAAGAATGTCTCGGTTAATTATAGAAATCACAAGATTAATATTATTGATACGCCTGGTCACGCTGATTTTGGAGGAGAGGTTGAAAGAGTGTTAAATATGGCTGATGGAGTTTTGCTTTTAGTTGATGCTTTTGAAGGCCCTATGCCTCAAACAAGATTTGTTCTTCAAAAGGCTTTAGGTTTGGGATTAAAACCCATTGTTGTAATAAATAAAGTAGATAAAGAAAACTGCACTCCTGATGAGGTTCAAGATAAGGTATTTGATTTGATGTTTAATTTAGATGCTTCAGAAGAGCAATTGGATTTTCCTACCGTTTTTGGTTCAGCTAAAAATGGTTGGATGAGTTTAGATCATACGAAACCAACTGATAATATTATTCCATTATTAGACTCTATTGTTGAGCATATTCCAGCTCCAAAAGTAAATGAGGGTAGTACTCAGTTATTGATTACTTCATTAGATTTTTCTTCATTTATTGGAAGAATTGCGATTGGTAGACTTCAAAGGGGTGGCTTAAAATCTGGACAACAACTTTCCCTTATAAATCGAGATGGAACTAAATCTAAACATAGGTTAAAAGAATTGTATGTTTTTGAGGGTTTAGGAAAAGCAAAGGTCGATGTAGTTCATCCAGGCGATATATGCGCCTTAGTTGGTTTAGAAGGTTTTGAAATTGGAGATACTGTTGCTGACCCAGAAACTCCAGAATCTTTGCCTACTATTAGAATTGATGAACCAACAATGAGCATGTTGTTTACAATTAATGATTCTCCGTTTTTTGGAAAGGAAGGAAAATATGTTACTTCTAGACATATAAAAGATAGGTTGGATAAAGAGCTTGAAAGAAATTTAGCACTTAAGGTCGAAGAAACTGGTTCTGCTGATTCATTTAATGTGTTTGGAAGAGGGGTTTTACATTTATCAGTTTTGATTGAGACAATGAGAAGAGAAGGGTATGAACTTCAAGTAGGTCAACCTCAAGTTATAATTAAGGATATTGAAGGTGTAAAATGTGAACCAATTGAAGAATTGACTATTGATTTACCCACCGATTTAAGTGGTAAAGCTATAGAGTCTGTGACTAACCGTAAGGGCAATATGGTGAATATGGAAAATAAAGGTGAAAGAACGGTTATTGAGTTTGAAATTCCTTCAAGAGGGATTATAGGCCTGAGAAACTATTTAATTACAGTAACTGCCGGTGAAGCTATTATTTCTCATCGTTTTAAAGATTACCAACCTTATAAAGGTGAGATAGCAGGAAGACAAAATGGATCTTTAATCTCTATGGAAAAAGGGAAAGCCATTCCATTCTCGTTAAATAAATTACAAGATAGAGGGAAGTTTTTTATTGAACCAAATTCAGAAATTTATGGTGGGCAGGTAATAGGTGAAAACTCAAGACCCGGTGATTTAGTTGTTAATGTTACAAAAGAAAAGAAACAATCTAATGTTCGATCTTCTGGAGCAGACGATAAAATCAAGATTGCTCCTCCAACTATTTTCTCTCTTGAAGAAGCTTTAGAATACATTCAAGCAGATGAATATGTTGAGTTAACACCTGAAAAAATTAGACTTAGAAAAATTTTCCTTAAAGAGGTTGATAGAAAAAGGGCTGGTAAATAAATAGTTTTTTATGAATCATATTTTCATTTTACATTTTTTGAATAATTAAACTATTAAATTAGCTTTATTCTCTTAATCAATAAGACTTTAAAATAATATAAAGGCCCATCAAAATAATTCTAAAAGCTTCTTTTTTCTATTTTTAGAAAATGAGTTTTATTTTAAGACTATTTATTTTTCTTGGTTTTAATTTTTTAAGTGTAATTTTCTACACTCAATCAAATGGTAAATTCTTTCAGGGAGAACTTTATTTAAAACTCAGTAATTATGAAATTATTTCTGAGTATAATTGGAATTATATTGAGAAAAATGCTAGCGATATCCCATTAAGTTATTTTCCATTTTCAAGTTTTTTTGACTCAATTGTTGTAACACAAATTGAACAACCATTTGGCAAAAAAAAAGAAGCAATTGACTTATATACTACGTTTTTATTCAAAACTAAAGCAACAGATCAAGAATTAGAATTAATAATTAAAAGATTAAATGAATTGCCTGAAATTGAATATGCAGAACCTGTTTATATTGATGAAGAAGATTTCACTCCTAATGACCCAAATTATAGCAGTTGTTGGCATTTAGATAAAATTCAAGCTGATTTAGCATGGGATATAAGCACTGGAAATAGCGATATTGTTGTTTCTATTGTTGATGATGCCATTACTATTAATCACCCTGATTTACAAGACGTCATTTGGATGAATCCAAATGAAATACCTAATAATGGAATTGACGATGATAATAATGGCTATATAGACGATATAAACGGATGGGATACTTATTCAAATGACAATGATCCAAGCCCACATGACAATACTAGTGCTTGGGCACATGGAACACATTGTGCTGGGATAGCTGGTGCAACAACAAATAATGGTGTAGGTATTTCTGCTATTGGTTATGGGATTTCTTTAATGGCAGTAAAAACAGCGGATGATAACGGGTTAGTTAATCAAACCTGGGATGGAGTATATTATTCTATAGTTTCTGGTGCCGATGTCATAAGTTGTTCTTGGTCAAGCGGATCATTTTCTCAAACTAACTATAATATAATTCAGTTTGGGTTAAATAACGGATCTATTATTGTTGCAGCTTCTGGAAATAACAATGCTAATTTAACAACCAGTCCAAAATACCCAGCTTGTTATGAAGGAGTTATATGTGTAGCCAACACTAATAGTGCCGATGTAAAAGCATCTTCTTCAAATTACGGCAATAGGATAGACATTTCAGCACCAGGAAGTTCTATTCTTAGCACTATCCCATATTCAGGATACGACACAAAAACAGGAACATCTATGTCAGCACCTATGGTAGCTGGACTTTTAGGATTAATGAAGTCATATGCTCCAAATGCAACAAATGAACAACTTATCAATTGTATGAAAAACTCAGCGGATAACATAGATGCCGTCAATTCAAACTATGCTGGTTTATTAGGCGCTGGAAGAATAAATGCATATAATGCATTGACCTGTTTATCTCCACCTGTTGCTGATTTTGAGATTCTTTCTTCTTCTAATTGTAATGGAAGAGTTTATTATGCCGATAGGTCTTTAAATTTTCCAACTCATTGGGAATGGGACTTTAATGGTGACGGAATAATTGACGATACAATTCAACAAGGCCAAACTGTTTTAAATCAATTAGGAATCTACAATACAACTTTGACGGTATCTAACCCTTTTGGATCAGACTCTAAAACAATTAATAGCGCATTTAACATTGAGTTAATGCCCCCACCTAATGTTGATGATTTTTATTTGTGTGATGGAGATTCTACAGTTTTAGAACTAAATAATAATGCAGCTAATTTGCAGTGGTATGCTGAAGAAAACTCATTAGAAAGTTCTCATGTTGGCGGAGACTTAGCTATAGGACCAATTGATTCTGATACATCTTTATATGTAACTTATTATAACGATACTTCTTGTATGCAACTAGGTCCAAGAAGTTTTCCAAGCACAGGGTTAAATAGTAATTCATATTCCTTTTTAAGATTTGATGTGTATGAGAAGGTAATTCTTAAATCAGTTGATGTAAAAGCAGTTGGAACAGCAAATAGAGATATAATTATTTTAGACAGCAATGAAAATATATTATTTTCTAAAACATTTTCATTTGATACTGACGGAATAATTACACTTAATTTAAACGCACATTTATATCCAGGAAATAATTATAAAATTGGCCTTTCTCCTGGATCTGACATTAACTTATACCGAGCAAGCTCTAATATTAATTTTCCTTATGTAATTGATGATGTAATAAGCATTAACAGTTCTATGGTTTCACAAACAATATCTTCAGTTTTTCAATATTATTATTTTTTTAATTGGAAGGTTTGTGATGATTTATGCGAAAGCCAAAGGAAAGAAGTCAAAATTTATTTAGATAACTGTATAGGTGTTGCGGGATTAAATGAAATCAATTTATTCCCAAATCCAAATCAGGGTAATTTTATTATAAGAGTTCCAAAGGGTTCTGCTGGTGAATGGCACATTATAAATCAATTAGGACAAATACTCCAAAAAGAAACATTTTATACTCAGGCCGAGAGCGTTTTAATTGAAACAAATGGCATGAGTAATGGGGTATATTACCTAAACATTAAATTAGATCAACAGATGATTACAAAGAAGTTTATTATTTCAGGAATATAATTTATTCCTGAAGCATTTCTTGAATTATTTTTCTTTGTTCTTTTGCTTTTTTACTGTCTTCCTTTTCCTTAATAACAGTAGCTTTTTCTAATTTAGGTTCAGGCATAAAACTGCATAAATCCCTTGATAAAAGTGAAAAATAATTTCTTATTACTTTATCTACGTCTGTAACATAGTGAGGCATTTGAATAGTTGAAGCACCAGCTTTCATTTCTTTGCCTTTTTGATTAATTACAGTGTAATGAACTTTAATTCTTCTGAAATATATATTGGGAATTTCAGGGTTTGAAACAGGTTTCCCAATGTTTAATTCATTAATGAAGATATATAAGTCACTCTTGTATTTTTTATTAAGGTAGTATAATAAATTAGTGTTATGAATGCTGGTGTTCATAAAACGTTCAGCATAATGATTAGTAGTATACACTTCTCCATTGTATATCTTCCCTCTTTCATATTCTTTTTTCTCCTTTGGAGCATTTTCAACTTTATTTATAAATGAATTTATTTTTGATTTTACTTGATTACTTAAACTTTCTTCTTCCACTACTTCTTTTTCTTCAACTGGCATTAAGGTGTATTTATAACCAATGCTATTATAGATGTAATTTAATTCACTAGTTACAGAGTCATCATGATGAATCATAGAAACCGCTGGAATTTTTTTATTAATAGCCAGTAAAATTTGATTAGACAGTCCAATTCTTAGTTTTTCCCTTATTTCAAAATAATTCATTCCAGTTTTTTTTGCTATTTCAGCATCTAAACTGGAGATATACATTTTACTTTCAAAAGGTATAATCATTACCTTATGATTTTTATCTTGCGTGTATATTTCAAAAGGATTAACTTCTGTTTCCTGTGAAAACATTGTAAATGAGAAACAGAAGATAAATAAAGTAAAAAGAGAATAACGAGTCATCTATAAATATTATTTATAAAAGTACAACTCGAATGATGAGGTTTTAAAAATTGAGTGGACAATTATTCTCACTCATATGTTTAAAAGTAGAAATTTAACTTCCGCTAAGCCACCTTACTATATCCATACCATTGGCATAAACCAATAAAGAAAGTAAAATGACCATTCCTACTACTTGCGCCTTAGTTAAAAATTTATCGCTAGGTGGTTTGCCTGAAATAATTTCGTAAATCAAAAACATAACATGTCCACCATCTAAAGCGGGTATAGGCAGTATATTCATAAAGGCCAGAATAATAGACAATAAAGCAGTCATCCCCCAAAACCTTTGCCAGTCCCATACTTTGCCATATAGACTTCCGATTGTTCCAAAACCTCCAATTTGTTTAGCTCCTTCTTTACTAAACAATAAACTAATAGATTTAACATAATTAGTTAATGTATTTGTTCCTTCAACAATTCCTGCTGGGATCGATTCTAAAAACCCATATTCTTTATGTTCAAATTTTAAAATTTCACTCGGGTTTTTAGCAATGTATCCAATTAGTCCCTCTTCATTTACTTGTATATTTAAAGAATCTAATTTAGATTTTCTAAAAAACTTAATGTTTACAGTTGTTGATTTATGATTTTTAATTTCATTTTTAAAATCAACATAAAAAGGAGTTTCGATGCCATTAATTCCAACAATGCTATCCCCCTTTTTTAATCCAGCAATTTCTGCATAATCATTTTTTAAAGTACTGTCAACAATATTCGGAGTTCTCCATTCAGAAAAAATACCTTTTACATTTAAACGAAGTATATCTTCAACAATCTTATCGGGTATAGCAATAAATTGTTCTCTTCCATCTCTAAGCACTGTAACTTCTTTAGCCCCATCAATTAAAATTTGCTTTGAGGCTTCTCCAAATTCTACTACTTCTTTTCCGTCAACAGCAGTAATTAAATCACCTTCTTTAAACCCATAATCTTCAAAAACTTCGTGGCTTAGATGGGCTCCATATTTTACATTTTCATTTGGTAAATAATCGGCTCCCCAAACAAAAAGCATCATTATATAAATCAAGTAACCTAAAACAAGATTTACGGTTACCCCCCCAATCATTATAATAAGCCTTTGCCAAGCAGGTTTAGAACGAAATTCCCAAGGTTTAGCAGGTTCTTTCATTTGTTCTTTATCCATACTTTCATCTATCATTCCTGATATTTTAACATATCCACCCAAAGGAATCCATCCAATTCCATATTCAGTATCCCCTTTTTTGAATTTAAAAAGTGAAAACCCGGCATCAAAAAAGAGATAAAATTTTTCCACTCTTGTTTTAAACCACCTTGCTGGAAGCATATGGCCAAGCTCATGTAAAACAATTAAAATTGAAAGACTAAGTATAAATTGTGCAGCTTGTGTTAAAAATTCCATGTTTTTTTTCTAAGGCGCAAATATAGATTAATATCTTAAATAAAGAGGTTAAGAAAAGTTAATGATAAATAAAAAAGGCCTCTATTGAGGCCTTTTATTTTTTTATAAAGGGTTTTAAAATTATTCCAGAATAATTTTTTGAACACTTATATTTCCCTCACAAATTATTTCAACTAAATAAATACCATCAGGTAAATTCACATTATCAACATTAAATAATGCTGTATTAGGAGAGTATGACTTAGTCAATTGACCTAAAGCATTGTGAAATTTAATGGATTCAATAGTTCCAGATTTTGATGTAAAAACTAAATTTCCATTTGATGGATTAGGGTAAACGGCTACTTTGTTAACTTTGTTAAATTCAGTTATTTCAGCAGTATTTCCTGGAAGCATTGTTGCATTAACAATTCTTGGGCAGAAATAACTAAGAGTAGAGTCTATGTAAGCCATCGATTTTCCAAGACTCATATCCGGATTAGTTTGTAATCCACTTGCATGAGCCGCTTGTCCTTCTGTAGCAGTTAGTCCAACTGCAGGAGCTACTGAAGATACTAGAAAAGTAGAGTCCCAAAAATCCCAAGGAGATCCTTCGCCTGGGTTTCCAGTAATAAATGGAAATACATTATTAACAGATTCAGTAATTGCTGTACCTCCCCAGTCTGTTGCATTTGCTGCAACAAGGGCATTAGAAGCTGTTTTTGCAGCTACAGTATATGGGTCATAATGATCTAAAATGGCATCGTTATTTCCTAACATATTTGCTTTTTTAACTACATCATGAGCACCACTAATATCAGTAGTTACATTAACACCTCCAGCAGAAACATTTCCAGTTGTGTAAATAGCTACTGCATCTAATGGCCCGTGTACAGCTGCAATAGGAACATCTCCCGCTTCTAACCAACTTAGGTCACCTATTCCACCACCCATACTACAAACCATATGAATATCATTTGAATAGCCTGGGCTATTTGGCATGTTTAATGTGGGGCTACCTCCAACACCATTCCAGTCTCCAAGTACTGCAGTGTCAATTAATGGTACACCACTTCCATCAAGAAATTTAGGCAATTGTATTTCAGACAGTTTATCAACTGTAGCATATCCTAAGGCAACCCAACCTCCAGAACCTTGTCCTGATAGAATAATTCTTGAAGTGTCAATTCCAAAAGTATTGCCATTAGTTTCATAATCTTTTCTGAAAAATCTAACTGCAGCTTTTGTATCCTGAATTGCTCTGTATACTGCTTTCATTAGTTCAGCAGCTCTTTCAGGCTCTGTAGGTAAATTTGGGTTCCACCCTAATCTGTACTCAAGATTAGCCACAACATAACCTCTTTTAGCATATCCTTCACAAAAGGCATTTGTTGCAAAATCTTGACGTAACCCAGTTGGGTTACCATTATGAACAATAGGGGCAAAAGTTCCCGTATGTAAATGAATAATTAAAGGGCGTTCAGTTTCAGTATCTCCAGTAGGTTCGTAAAAGTCAAATGCAAGTGCAGGAATAGGCGTTCCAGCCATACCAGTTGGAATAGGTGTTCCAGCTAGAACAGAAAAATTTTGACCGTAGACAACATCTGTTGTTACATCAACAGATCCGAAGACTTCGTCAACGTATCTTGTTTGAGAAAAACCACTTGTTATAATGGCAATTCCTAAAATAAAACTTGTAATAATTTTTTTCATAAATGTAGATTTAGTTGAATAAATTGAATCTCTAATTTACACAAATATTCAAACAATTAATAATTGAAGCTATTTATCTTTCCAATCAAACAGAAGAGACATGTAGATCATTCTTCCTACATAAGGCCCGCCATAAACTTGCAAAACTTTATTGTTGAGCACATTAGAGGCCCCAAATTTTGCTGATAAGTTTTGCTTAGAAAATGCTTTTGTTATTTGAAAATCTAAAAGACCATAGGTAGGAACATTCCCTGTAAATTGAGGTGAGCCTTCAAAAATAAAGCCTTCAATCCATTTAAAATTTAAGTTAAACCCAATTTGATTTAGATTAAGAGCATCAATAGTTATTTCTCTACCTGTTATGCCAATATTAAATTTGTGTTCGGGGGTATTGTATGATGGAATAATTGGATCATCTGCTAATTTGTTTAATTTGTTCCAAGAATAATTCCCATTTATCATATAATTTTCGTTAAAATAATAATTGAAACCAACTGAGAAGCCCTGAGTGGTGATTCTTTCCTCAGAGTTTGTGGCAATTCTATAGGCATTTCTAATAAAGGCTTCTCCTGTGAGATCAGTGATGAAAATATCTAAGCCGTTTAGAAACCCTATAAAATCTCTATACCAATTGTAATAATAACCAGCATCTACATAAAATTTACCTCCAAATGTTCCTCTGTATCCAAGTTCAATTGATTTAACTTTTTCTGGACGAATAGGATCCACATTAAAGTATACTAAAGAATCAGGATTATAACTGCTAAAATAATAAGACCTTAATGATTCAATTGTAACTAAAGAATCGTACCCGCTAATATTACCTACTAATTTTGCTCTACCCACATTGTAATACATGTATTGATTAAGAAGTGTGGGATTTCTGATGGCAGAAGTGAAAGTTCCTCTGATGTTGTGATTTTCATTAAGATTATAAATTAAGGATGCCGCAGGCGATGGAAGAAGATTAAAATTTTGGTTTTTATCCAAACGCAAAGATGATTTTATAATAAGTTGGTCATTTAAAACCTTTTTTTCAAAGCCTAAGTAGCCTCCTATTTCTTTATTGATTATGGTGACATTACCTGTGTCACTAAAAAGTGATCCTTCAGATCTTGGAGTGTAAATTCTAGAGTTAACTCCTAAAGTTAATTTTGCAAAATCAGTATCCCATATTTTTTCACCATGAATATGATATAAGGCCGATTTGTCAACAATTTTAGAACCCCCATCCAATACAGATGCAGTTGAAGTAATAATGTTCATCATGGAATCAAATCGAGCAGTTCCTGGTTCGAAAAAATCTACAGATCCATGAGGAGTGTAAGCACTATTTGCAAAATTTTCAGCTTGGTTGTGCCATGAAATTAAAGAATCTTGATTGTTGTTTAAAACAATATTTATAGCTGCCGTATCAGCCGGGTATGGGGTTTGAGTAGCATTGTCAAACCAAGGTTCCCACTGTACATTTGGGTCTAATGCCTGAACTTTATCAGTGATATTATTAGACCAATATTGTTCGTAAAGTTGGTCAAAATCAACGTCTGAAGTTGCAGCATTTTGCATTTGAAATGCTGTTAAAACAGCATCATAACTATTTCCAGCATCTTCATGAGTAGCGTAAGCTCTGAAGAAGAAGTTGTTTTCTTTTTTTATTTCTATCTTATTTTGAAAAAATAGGATATCCTTCAGGCTAAACCTATTGTCTCCTTGGTAAACAGTAGTTCCGGTTCCAAAATTAGATGAGGCAATGAGTTCAACGTCTTTATTAATCATATAATGTAACCCCAAGGCAGCTTTAAAGTTTTCCGTGTCGTAATCTACCAAGTCTTGTTCCCAATATCCAGTTCTATGGTATCTTCCAAGACCAGGGTATTGAGAAATTAAAGCTACGTCAGGTTCTCCATTAAGGCCATAAATTGCATTGTTAATATATGGACTTAAATTTTCATCACCATACCTGTTTACAGCATCATATCCACCTAAATTTGACTCGTCAGTATCTAAGCCAGCAACAGAATTACTATTATTTGCAACCCAATCGTCAGCACTCATGTAATAAAGGTTAAGCTTGTAAGCGAATTTATCTTCCCCAGCATCATTTTTAAACACTTTTGCATATCTAACAGCATATTCATTTAAATTTCTTTCCCCTAATTTTGCACTTGCAGAAAAACCTGGAAAAAGAAAAGGGCTTTTAGTGTGCATGCTGATTACACCATTGAAGGCATTGGGTCCAAAAAAAGCAGAACTAGCACCCGAAACAATCTCTACTTTCATTAAGTCTAGTTCCGAAGCTCCCAAAAAATTACCTAGAGCAAAATTTAAACCAGGGGAAGCATTGTCTACCCCATCAATTATTTGCAACGATCTAACAGGCGATGTACTATTAAACCCCCTAGTATTAATCACCTTAAACCCTAAGCTAGCAGATGTAAGATCAACGCCTTTCATATGGCTTAATCCTTCATAAAAATTTGTAGCAGAAGTTTCTTTAATGCCGTTTATACTCATGGACTCAATGCTCAATGGCGATTCTTTTAATTTTTCACTTATTCCACTAATTACTTCAACAGCCTCAAGCTGCATTTCATCGCTTTTTAACCTGATTTTGATTGGTTTAGTATCTTTAACGGTTAATTCAATAGTTTTATAACCAACATATGAGACTTCAATTACAAAAGGAATATTAGTATTTGTTTTAATATTAAAGTCGCCATTAAAATCTGTGACACATCCATATTGAGTTCCGACAATTTTTACTGTTGCCCCGATTAATTCCTCACTAGAAGAATTGTCAATAATGCTTCCCTTAATGTTTACTTGACTATAAATTGTTGACAAACAAAAAGTCAAAACAAATAAAAGTGACGTTTTATTAAAAAGTAAACATTTACGATTATTAAAATATGTAATCAACATTTCTCTAAAATAATTAATTTTTTATGAATCTAATACTAAAGAAAACAATTCATTTGTATAAGTTGATTTTGGCCTATTGAATATTTCTTCAGAGGGGCCAATTTCAATAATTTCTCCAGACTTCATAATCATAATCCTATCGCACATAAACCTTATAACTGATAAGTCATGAGAAATAAAAATATAAGTTAGTTTTTTTTGCTTTTTGAT
>CEUK01029210.1_pt1 | contig 27245 bp, 26 predicted proteins | sample 356451 | NCBI WGS metagenome assembly CEUK01 (sample SAMEA2622843, study PRJEB7988) | marine metagenome | isolation source: saline water (ENVO:00002010), including
ATCCCAAACCTCAGCAGGAATTAATCGTGCCGTACTCGCTTATGATGACCAGCTTCTCTTAGGTAACGGCCCACGTACAGGTGATTTACTTAAACAGTTAGCTGCAGACTTCCGAAATCTCGTGTCACAAACCAGTAATAATTAAGGATTAATATGAGCATTGTTAGAATTAACGCAATAACGGTTCCAGATGGTGCAGGCCCCGAACTGTTATCCCGATTCCAACATCGGGTAGGTGAAGTTGAGAACATGGAAGGGTTCGAAAATTTCGAACTTCTAAGACCCAGCTCCGATAGTAATACTTGGTATGTCTACACACGTTGGGAATCAGAAGAGGCATTTCTAGCCTGGGTTCATTCACCTGAATTTGCCAGAGGTCATGCTGAGGCTAACGCGCAGCCAGTAGCGCACGGATCTGAACTCCTTGAATTTGATGTCGTGCTACAAGCTAAAAAGAATCACTCCTAAAAGTAATGAAACAAAAGGTATTCATTTCCTGTTTTCCACTCAAACACGTCGCCATTAACTAATGGTTACGGTTGCCCTGATTTTCAGTGCAATAACTATTACCCCAATTTTGGCGGGCCTTCTATCAAACCGTCGTGAAAAGGAAGCGGGCCCATTTATAAGCAATCACATGCTTGGGCTTACGTCCTCTTTTGTACTCGTTATCGTAATTGTTTTGATTAGCCTCCGTTTCGGATCTTTGGAGATTACATGGGGGACAGCTTGGAATGCCATCTTTGACTATGACGCAACAAATCAAGGTCAAATAGTCGTTAGAGAACTCCGCTTACCAAGAACAATCCTTGGATTAGCAGCTGGTTCTTGCCTAGCTGTAGCTGGAGCGCTAACCCAAGGCATAACCCGTAACCCATTAGGCGCTCCAGGCATCTTAGGAGTAAATGCAGGAGCAGCTTTCGCAATCGTGACAGCAATATATGCTGCTGACATTGTGAGCCCTGAAGGATACGTTTGGTTCGCTTTCTTTGGAGCAGCCGGTGCCAGCATTCTCGTTTATTTCATCGCTCAATTCGGAGGTGGAGGAGCTACACCCGTGAAACTTGCTTTAGCAGGAGTAGTCATTACCGCTTTACTAGGTGGTTGGACAACATCTCTTCTTATCCTCGATTTGGAAACACTTGATGAAGCAAGGTTCTGGCTAGCTGGTTCCATTGCTAGCAGAGGGACCGACGAAATCGCCGTGCTGTTTCCCATTATCATCATTGGTTTGCTCCTTGGTATCTCCTTAGGTAAACAAATAAATATTCTGAGCCTTGGCGAAGATATTGCAATGTCGTTGGGGCAACGCATTGTCATTATCCGATTAGCAGCAGGAATAGTCATTATTCTCCTTTGCGGTTCTGCAGTAGCTATTGCTGGACCAGTAGCCTTTGTTGGCTTAGCTATTCCACATATGGTCCGCTCATTGGTCGGACCAGACTATCGATGGATTCTTCTATATAGTCTTTTCCTTGGCCCCTGTCTTCTCTTAGGAGCAGATGTAATAGGCAGACTCGTAGTCCGCCCGACAGAACTCCAAGTTGGGATCGTAACCGCAGCAGCTGGTGCACCGTTTCTAATCTACCTCGTCCGCTTCACCAAACTTTCGGACGTATAGATATGCATTACCTAGCTATTACAACGCCCACATTACAACGATCACTCACAGTCCTTGCTGGGATATGCCTAACTATTTTTCTCATTCAATTAGCCGACCGCATTCAACCGCGTACGTACGCCTTTCGGTGGCAGAATATCTCCAGTCGTATTCAGTTACGAGTTGCATGGCTGTCGCTGGGAGCGATCATTGTCATAACTATCCTTGCCGGCGTTGGTTTAATTGTTGGGGATTATCCAATTCCCGCGTCAAAGGCAATCGCAACAGCTCTTTGGGATAGAAACGGAGAATATGACTTCATTATTAATTCCCTTCGTTTTCCAAGAATCGTCGTTGCCATACTCGCAGGAATGTGCTTTGCCTCTTCAGGGTTAATCTTTCAATCTCTAATAAATAATCCGCTTGTATCACCAGACATCATCGGCATTAATAGTGGAGCAGCAGTCCTCGCAGTAGCTATCCTCGCCGCAGGGGGAAACATACAGTATTTACCATGGGCTGCATTTCTTGGAGCTTTACTCACTGCGGCTTTAATTTATTTGCTTTCCTGGAAAAGAGGAATCTCAGCAACACGACTTGTACTTGTCGGAATCGGAATCAATGCTCTGCTCGGAGCAATCATCACTTACATCACAATTAAATACCCTATTGAAAGAGTTGTCGCGGCGGCTCGTTGGCAAGCTGGAACACTCTTCGGCGCAACCTGGTATGATGCCAGAACACTGCTAATAGGATTACTAATCCTCCTTCCATCAGCATTCTTCCTCATAACTCGACTACGTATCCTCCAATTAGGAGACGAAACAGCAATTACGATCGGTTCTAAAATTGAACGCGATCGCCTAGCTCTCCTTGCCGTAGCTTCTCTACTCGCAGCCCTCGCAGTCGCAGTCGTGGGACCCCTTGGATTCGTCGCCTTGATAGTTCCTCAAGCTGCAAGACTTCTAGTCGGGTCCATCACTGGAGGAGTACTAATTTTCACAGCATTACTTGGTGGCTTCTTTCTGTTAGGAGCTGACTTGATAGCGCAACGTCTCTTTGCCCCAGTCATGCTTCCAGCTGGTGTAATTACCGCAACATTTGGAGGCCCATATTTCCTTTATTTACTAGCGAGGTATAACCGTGCAAACTAACCCACATACAACAACATCATCATTTAGCGGGCAAGACCTTCACTTGTCATACGGAGGTCCAATGATTGTAGAGGGGTTGACGGTAACTATCCCCACGCAAGAAATAACAGCGATTATCGGACCAAACGGCTGTGGGAAATCTACACTGCTGAAAGCACTTGCGAGGATACTCATCCCTGAACAGGGCAATGTAGAGGTCAACGAAGTAGATGTTCACTCGCAATCAACTAAAATAACAGCTCGTCAATTAGGTCTTTTGCCTCAAAATCCACGTTCGCCTGATGGCATTACTGTTTCGGATCTCATACAAAGGGGGCGCTATCCGCACCAAGCTATTTTTCGTCAGTGGTCGCGTGAGGATGAAACATCTGTCAACAACGCATTAATGTTAACCGGATTAACTAATTTCGCTGATAGGCCAATAGATGAACTTTCGGGAGGGCAACGTCAGCGTGTCTGGATCGCGATGTTACTCGCTCAAGAGACCCCAATAATGTTGCTTGATGAACCCACTACTCATCTAGACATTGCTCATCAAATTGAAGTACTTGATCTTTTGAAGGAATTAACCGAACAATATAATAGAACTATTGTCATGGTCCTTCATGACATAAATCTTGCAGCTAGATATTCAGACAATCTTATAGCTATGCGTGACGGCAAAATAAAAACTTCTGGAGAGCCACGCAATGTTGTAACAGCGCAAATGATTCATGACGTCTTTTCCATTCAAGCCCAAATACTTCAAGACCCTGTCTCAGGATCCCCACTATGCATTCCAGTGATCAAAAACACATAACAGCGTTCTTTCCAATGGACCTTTATGCCTTGTTCATATAATCTCATTTCTCTAACAAATGATTCAGTATTTAGGTAAACGTGAAATTACGAGATATCAGAAAACTCATTACATTCCGAAACAGGACGAAAGAAGTAATTCAGACGGTTGAGCATTCTCGAGATATAGCGAGGAAAAAAATACCCCGTGCGGTGTGGGATTTCATAGATGGTGGAGCCGGTGCGGAACATGCAATCACGGCTAACAGAGATTCGCTTAATAAAGTAGTGTTCCAACCAAAATATTTAGTCGATGTGTCCAATCCAGATACCTCACTCACTATTTTTGGTAAATCCGTATCGAATCCGCTTATTCTTTCCCCTTCAGGTCTTGCCACATTGGCTCATCCTGACGGAGAAATCGCTGCCGCTCGAGCAGCTCAAGGTGCAGGAGCGATCTTTTGCCTCAGTACTGGATCTGGGAATTCCATTGAAGAAGTGGGTGAGCAGTCGCAAGGCCGACTTTGGTTTCAGTTGTATCTTTGGAAAAGTCAGGAAGTTATTGATTCGTTAATACAAAGAGCTCAGTATTCAGGGTACGAAGCGTTGATAGTAACAGTTGACGTTCCTGTCGTTGGGAAACGAGAACGAGATTTACGGAACGGAATGTCACTACCCGTCACGATCAGACCAGGTCAATACTGGCATTACCTCTCTCGACCCAGATGGGTATCTGGGATAGTTAAAAATCCGGCGATAACATTCGGGAACTTGACCGACATCACGTCCGGAGATGACGCAAGCTCCATAGGCCAATACGTCAATAATGAATTAAACGACCCTTCAAAGACATGGGATGATTTGAAACAAATACGAAGACAGTGGAGCGGTCCACTTCTCGTCAAGGGAATTATGCATCCTGATGATGCAAAAACAGCTGAAAGCATCGGAGTTGATGGAATTATTGTCTCCAATCACGGCGGTCGGCAATTTAGCAGTGTCCCAGGAATAGCAACAGTGTTCCCTCACATTAGAGATGCAGTATCCGACAAGGTTGAGATTTTCTTTGATGGAGGGATCAGACGTGGCGAAGATATTGTCAAAGCACATGCGCTCGGAGCAACAGCAGCATGCTCTGGACGGTGCTGGTTTTGGGGATTAGCTGCAAATGGGGAACAAGGAGTCACAGACGTGTTAGAAATCCTCAATCAGGAAACACAAGACACATTGTCGCTGGTTGGCGAACGCAAACTCAGCGATGTTGGAGAACATAACCTGTACCAGTCCTGATAGCGATATCAATCACGTATCCTCCGCTTTGTCACACCGCAGATCTACCATCAAAGTATGTTGAATCCCGGAATCGACAAACTATTTAAAAAGCTATTGACGTCAGACCAGAAACGGTACGCGTTCGAAGATCTCCAAGCAGAAATGTATAAAAGAGAAGAAGAACAAAATCAGCGCCTCCGAACCAACATAGGTAATCTTCCGGGACTCCCTTGGTACAAATTACCTGAATAAACAGGTTTTTTACTTCGAGTGAGGTTGTAAGTTACAATACAGTCGTGGGGAAATTACATGATAAAGGGCGAAGAAGAACTTCGTGGATCATAACTGGGGTCACAGTAGTAGTATTGGGTGCGATTCTCATTGGCTTCACCTTAACGAAGGATGACAAGACGGAAAGTTGGTACACCACTGCCTCACTAACTCCTGACGGTGTGTTAATAAACGAAATTATTGATAACGATTTTGGCAATGGAAGAAATCGCGGGATATGGAGAGACATACCTGATCTTTCACTTGCCGACATTATTGATGTTTCAACCCCAACAGCCGATGGTACCGTGACATATCTTGATGAAAGATCTGAGAGCAGATTCGATCTTGGGTGTTTGTCGGAGGGGACTGCATGTATCCGAATAGGTGACCCTGATATTTTATGGCGTGGTCTGCACCGGTACGAGCTCACATACAAACTCCCGTTAGATGATTTCACTGGGACAGGGAAATGCGGCAGAGTTATGGTGGAAGTCTTTTGTTGGAATGCGGTCCCTGAGAGATGGGCCTATGAGATCACCACAGTCAGAGCACAGATCAATAACGCTGATTGGTTAGAAAATCCTCAATGCCTTGTTGGAAATAAATCACCTGCTGATGGAGCAGACTGCGCGGTAGAACAAGTAGGAGACACTATTGCCGTGATCTCTTTAGGCCATCCGCCCGAAACTCCGCTGATAGTCTCTGCCGAATTTAAAAGAAGCCGTCTAACAGCAAATACGTTTTCAGATAAATTCATTTTGGAGCCACCGCCAGTGCCAACATCTGATCAAGGAAAATTTGATTGGGGAGACATATCGTGGGTCCCTGTCATTCTCGGCTTTTTGTTTTTAGGCATACTTTCATCAACTTTTCTTGTTCGCAGAAAAGGGAGGGACGTGGTCAAAGTAGGTGGCGCAGTTGAAGCTGCATTTGCTGAATCAAATAAAGTTGATAGCAAGCCTATGAGTTTGCGCAAAATGTCAGAGATGGTGACGTTGAGTGTTGTTCCCCCTGAGGGAATAGAGCCTTATGAAGCGTCAATTCTTCTGTATGAAAAGGTGACAAATTCTGCTCTTCAATCATGGTTCCTGCAGCAAAGCATTAACGGCCACATATCAATTTTAGGTAAAAGTGGGGAAAAACTTGAATATCTTTCAGACATAGAGCCAAAGCTGACTGGTCCTTATGGGAAAGTCCTGAGAGATGTATTTGGGAGGAACGCTCATGAAACGAAACAACAAGTTGATCTTAAAAAAGATCTCCCTACGCCAATAATTGGGAAAAGAAAGCGAAAGGGGTGGTTGCCTTCGAGAGGAGTATATGTTGTTTACGAGGATAAAAGTGACAGATCCGGATTTATAGAAGGGTGGAAAAGGTTACAAATTAGTCTTCAGGAATGGTTTGACAATTCCGACTACTGGTTGCACAACAGCATTGCTGCAGGAAAGAAAAGATGGGTAGCTGTCACAGTGGCAGTAATATTTGGGCTCTTGGCCTGCGCAGCACTTTCGGACCCCGATGCGGGTGGTCCAATTGGAGCGTGCTTTTACGTGTTCATAACTGGATTAAGTCTTCCGTTCATAACTCATCGTTGGGAACTCCTCGTTCGATCACCAAAAGGGTCGGCTCTCTGGCTACAGATTGAAGGCTTCCGTCGCTTTCTTCAAACCTCCGAACAGCGCCACGTTGAAGAAGCATCTAAAAGAGGAGTGCTGCGCCAATACACAGCATGGGCCGTAGCTCTAGGGGAAATAGGACATTGGAAGAAAGCCATACTTAATGCCTCCAGTGCCACAGATTCCGGTGTCTCAACATCCGATATCTATTTTGCTGGTTCAGTTGCCACAATGTCTTCAGCGTCTATAGCCCCATCGTCTTCCGGTGGTAGCGGAGGAGGAGGCGGCGGTGGTGGCGGTGGCGGCGGTGGCGGCGGTGGCGGCTGGTAACGCCCGCTTGTACGGTTACCCATGCTAAAGGAGAATACATAGATTATGTTCCAGATCAAGAAACGAAGCCGCACAGTACAAGCATGGGTTTACGGCACCATCAGCATTCTTGGAGTCATCGGCGCTTTTTGGTTCGGATACGCAGTAAAACCCCAAGAAACAAAAAGCTTTTTCACAACCGCCATAATCGACGAGGACGGAAGCACATTCATCCGAGAAATCATTGACACAGACTTTGGAGGAACCGACCAACGCGGCATCTACCGCGACATCCCTGAAGTAGAAAGCATCGATTATGTGCACTCCCCATATGCACCCGACAGTAGAAGAGTGTTAAGCAGGGGAGAAAAAGCTGAATTTGGTGGAAGATGTATTATAGGACAACGATGGACATGTCTGCGTATTGGAAGACCAGACATCAATAATTACGGTCTGCATCGATACATCATTGACTATCAATTTGTATCAGGAACACTCCTGGGAGAAAATCAATGTGGATTATCTGGTGACACTATCTGTTGGAACGCAATACCTGAAAGGTGGGAATGGGATATTAAATCCGCGACCATCCAAATTCAATATCCCTACATTCTCAACAATATTACCTGCGGAGAAATAAGGGGATATGTAAGCGAAAGCGAAGCTACAAGCAATGCAGATTGCGACATAACACAATCAGGAAACACCATAACCATAACTACAAAAAACATTAATAGTAGAACAGGGTTTTTTGTCGCTGCTCAAAGAACAAACACACCCACCACAGAAAACTCAGATTTCCTCCCGCCTCCAAAAGCACCAACCAGCAATGACGGAAGATATCCCTTCTGGAACAATATCACCAACGTGATTCTTGGTTTGATCCTAGCCATACTCGGCAAAGTAGGAACAACACGACTATTGCTATACAGGGGAAGAGACATCGTCCGAAGCGGAGGGGCAACAGAAGCTGCTTTCGCTGAAACCAATGATGGACCAACTAAGTCACTCAGTTACACAGACATGAACAGGCTAGTCACACTCAGTGTCGTACCGCCTGACAATATCACCCCATACCATGGGGCAATTCTTATTAATGAAGAAGTCAATCGAGAAGCCAAACAGGCATGGTTCCTTCAACAAGTTAGCGACGGCAAAGTCGAAATAATAAATAAGGAAGGGTCACGCTTCAAATACGTATCGCCAAACCCACCAGAATCTAAACCCCTGAAAGTAATTTTTGGGCCAAACGCTGCTGAAAATCAACCAACTCTAAACCTCAAAAAAATAGGAGAACATACGAAGACCCTACGAACAAAAACAGATTTCGAAGAAGGATGGCGTGAACTAGGAGAGGAACTGAAAGACTGGCATGAACACTCTAATCTTTGGTTCCATAAAAAACCTGCGTTCGGACCACAATTAGGTGCAGGAATTTCTGTAGCCCTACTTTTTGGTCTTGCATGTATCATCGGATTCTTCTCAACGCTCATTGGCCTATTCTTTTGTGTCCTCTATGGAGCGTTCATTGCATACGTGTATAGAGGTTGGGAACTCGCGGTTCGCTCTCCCGTAGGGTCAGGGTTATGGATTCAGATACAAGGATTCAAGAAATTTATTAAAACATCTGAAGCAAAACATGTTGAACAAGCAGCACAAGATGGAACGCTCAGACTATACACAGCATGGGCAGTTGCTTTAGGTGAAATTAAACATTGGAATAACACCTTAAACAGTTACAAGCAGAATTCAGCAAGCCTTGATGATGGTTACGACGACGTGTTTTTCTTTGTCGCAGCAGCGCATGCTTTCGATTCGCACATTCCAGTCAATTTTGGCGGTGACATGGGATTTGTCCCCGACTTCGGTGGCGGCTTTGGTGGCGGCGACGGTGGCGGTGGCGGTGGTGGCGGCGGTGGCGGCGGCTGGTAATCAGGAATTTTCAGTTCGAACACAAGCAACTACAGTACAGATAAGAAACTATGAGTATCACTGAAAATAATCTTTCTGCCGAAGAACTACGCGAACGCTACAAGATCGAGCGTGACAAACGCGTCCGAAACGACGGACCAGACCAATACCAAGAACCAACAGGCCGCTTCGCTCACCTCCTTGAAGATCCCTACACAACAATTGAGGAAAGAGCGCCCCGCACTAATGAAACAACTGTGGCGATAATTGGCGGCGGATTTGCAGGACTCTGCACAGGAGCACGGCTTAAAGCCGCTGGCATAAACGACATCACCATTATTGAGAGTGGGGGAGATTTCGGTGGAGTTTGGTACTGGAACCGTTACCCCGGAGCAATGTGCGACACCGCAGCAATGGTGTACCTGCCACTCCTTGAAGAAACAAACTACTTTCCCTCAGAAAAGTATGTACAAGGATACGAAATACACGAGCACGCAAAACGCATCGCTACAACATTTGATCTCTACGAAGGAGCGCTCTTTTCCACCAGCGTCACGGAAGCACGATGGGATGAAAACAGCAAAAGATGGATAATCAAAACCGATCGAGGCGATGAACTCAAAGCACAGTTCCTCACGATGGGAACAGGCCCCATCTCAAAACCAAAACTTCCCGGCATCACCGGCATTGAAGATTTCAAAGGACACATGTTCCACACAGCCCGATGGGATTACGACTACACCGGTGGAGACCGAACCGGTCAACTCATGGAAGGCCTATCAGACAAAAGAGTAGGAATCATTGGAACCGGCGCAACAGCCGTCCAATGCATACCCCACCTCTCAGCAGCATCCGGTGACCTCTACGTGTTCCAACGAACACCCTCATCCATCGATGAACGAAACAACCGCCCTCTCACCGATGATGACTTCAGGGACCTTCAACCCGGATGGCAACGAGAATGGCTCATGAATTTCGCAACACTGCAATCGGGTGGAATCGCCGACAAAGACCTCGTCAAAGACGGATGGACAGACATTGCCATACGTATCCGAGACCGCATCATCAACAAAATCCAAGACACACCCGGAGCAAGCCTTGACGATGTCTGGATTGAAGCATTCAGCGAATCCGATGACGAAAAGATGAACGAAATCCGAGCCAGAGTCAACACCATCGTTACCGACGATAAAGCCGCTGAGGCCCTTAAACCCTGGTATCGACAACTATGCAAACGGCCATGCTTCCATGACGAGTACCTCCAATCATTCAACAACCCCTCAACACACCTCATCGACACAGACGGAAAGGGCGTTGAGCGCATCGACGAAACCGGCGTATGGGCAAATGGTGAACACTACGAACTCGACTGCATTGTTCTCGCATCTGGATTCGAAGTGCATATCGTCCACACCGCACACTACGAAACATACGGTAAAGCTGGTGAAAGCCTTAGTGAACACTGGAGTGACGGCATGAAAAGCCTTCACGGCATCAATATTCACGGGTTCCCAAACCTGTTCATACTTGGATTAGCGCAAGGAGGAAACCTTGTCGCCAACGTGACCCATAACTTCAGCGAATCCTCAACTGCAATAGCAGCCATGGTTCGCGAATGTGTAGAAAGGGGTTACGAAACTCTTGAACCTACCCTCGAGGCAGAAACACAATGGGTGAATAGCTTGGAGGTCCAAGACCGTGGTTTCCTCGCGAACTGCACACCTGGCTATTACAACAACGAAGGACACACGACAACCGACCGGGACCTTTTCAGCTCAGCACGCTACCCGGAAGGATCTGTAGCATTCTTTAACTATCTGAAGGAATGGGCTGAAAGAGGAAACTTTGACGGCCTTACATTCACATAAATGCTGAGTTACGCTGATCCTCCACTAATACTCCGAGACGTTTTCCCAAACATTCAACAAGTGCAAGATCTTCTAACAACCCATGCCCCATACACACCTTTGGGTGGATGGTATAACCCGGGAGCTGACCCTCACGAGAAAACGCGTCCTATGTGGTTCCAAAATGATTGGGTTCACGACACATATATCGCAGAAGGGTCAGAAATATTTCTCAATAACGATACATATATTGAACAGTCAAAAGCGTTCTATAACGCTGACATCATAGAACCCCACAGCGTGTACGTGAATATTATGGCGGCAATAAATGATGGCGGCCCCGCCCACACGGATAATTCACGATTCCACGGACGTGAACGAGCAAACACACCCATGTGGCTATTACGAGCAATGACGTGGTCTCATCTTTTCAACGCCTACGAAATCGTCCAAGCAACAGCAATTTGGTGGCTTGACGACGTGGAAGGAGGAGGGCTGTTGTACTGGCCCGACGGTCCAGATCACCCACCAACAGAACATGTTGGTGCTATGAAAAACACATCGCTCCTCGGAGATAATCACGGTATGTTCCATCAGGTAGGACCAGTCGGCCCATTTGATAACGGAACCATACTCGTAACTCCCTCAGCGCAACTGCTTCCCACAGACGACAACACATGGGTTGTAACGGACCATGATGAAAAAATTTATGAAGCGCCACTCAATGCGTACCGGGTATCTGTGTTATGGAAAGCAAATGTGTACACAAACATTGAAGAGCAAAAACATAAACAAGCAAATCCGCTATCCATAGAAGATGTCATAACGATCTTTAATGCTGACTTGGAAGAGCACGGACATGATGTTCGGCTTAGCAAAGACACCATTGAAGATAAAAGCACGATCGCAGATATGGCACAAATTTACCCAGAACCAAAACCAGTACATGCATTACTGTCTGTCTTTGAAACGATTAGGAAATAACGGTTTAGCTCTCTCTTCCTGGTTGGGTAACCGGTGGATCTCCGGGTTGTAAACCTTCTGGTATGGATGAGAGATCCGGGTTTTCTATAAACTCCATGGAGCCATAATCAAAAACCCACACATCAACATATGTTTCCGTATTTGGGAACCATCTCCACCCACAAGATTCTGTAAGTGCCTCACAACGTACACCAACATCTTCGAACTCTTCCTTGAGTAACCAGTACGAACCATCAGCACTCAATTCCCACAAATCAACAGTCTTATTTGCTTGATAGTCGTACCCGTACCCGCATTCAATGCTTAGCGCCTTACATCGTGCAGCGGACTCATCAACCTCACCAACGATTATCCGATCATTCTCCTCGACTGCATTAGGTGAAGAGTCTGTCTCCTGTGGTGCATCGGAAGAATCTGAACACCCAAGCAACCCAGCAAGCATTGTCAGCCCTAGAAGTATTAATACCCCACTATTTTTCCTCTTACCCAACATACGTAAACTCCTATAACTGTTTCGTTAAACCACTCTTACTGAAGTGGTATATAAGTTTTGACGTGCACGTATTCCATTTTGTTCCCGATAATTTTCTGACTTAGATAGAGGAAGCAAAAGTTGCTAGAACCTTAATTGTTTATCTGGCTTTTGCTCCGCCGCCGACACGCAGAATTTCACCACTCACCCAACTTGCTGCGTCCGAAGCTAAATACAGGCATGCGGCACCAATATCTTGAGGTGTCCCTAACCGACCTAATGGAATATTCCACTCATCTAAAATCTCATCTAACTGGTTTTCGTCTTTACCGATAGCTTTCATCATGACTTCAGTTGGGATAGCGCCGGGAGCAACAGCGTTGACTCGAATATCCGGAGCCAACTCAGCCGATAAAGTCCATGTCAAAGAATTCGTTCCAGCTTTTGACGCTCCATAATGTCCGCTTCCAGGAACAGGACCAGAACCCGCCCCAGACGTGATATTAATAATCGATCCTTTTGTCATGTATTTCGCTGCGATTGTACATCCGATATAAATAGATGTGAGATTCAAGGCCACGGTGCGATCCCATTCCTCACGAGGCAATTCTGACAACGGCATCCGCATCGGAGACCCACCCGCATTATTCACCCATGTGGATAACTTGCCGTATTCTGCAATCGCCGCTTTTGCAAGATTCTCTACAGCATCATCATCAGTGACGTCTGTAGTGACAGCTATGGCAGAACCACCAGATTCATTAATTTCCGCCGCTACCCGATCTATCTCTTCAGTTCTTCGGGCAGCAACAACAACCGATGCACCCGCTTCAGAGAACGATTTAGCGATACCTTCACCGATTCCACGACCGGCACCCGTTATGACTGCCACATGATCAGACATGTCAAAAAGTTCAGGAGTTGTTCTTTCGTTCATAATTCTCCCCCCTACATCGCTTCAAAGGTGTCGGTCTCAAATTTTTTGATTTCCCGATCTGAAACTGTCCAACCACCCATAGCTTCGCGAAATGCATCTACATGAGCAGTCCCGAAATGATTTGTCAACGCTTGATCATTTTCCCACATCTCAAACACACGCAGAACATTGCTATCAAGTGGATCGGGGTAGAAAATATACTCGTGGCACCCTTCCTCCTGATGCGTGGCTTGCATCACTGTCTTACATGCCTCCATCACCTCGTCTGTGACTCCGTCATCAAGTCTGAATGAACCTGCAATCACTATCATCTCTATACCTCTTCCTTAACTTATTTATTGATTGTATTTTCTTGATCCACATACGGGTTGCTTTGCATTAACCCGTAATGCATTATCCCTGCTTTCATGACACCAACAATGCGGTCATGGTCTTGCAAGACACGAACGTCAACAGATGGGTCGCCATCTACAATAACGAGGTCGGCGTACTTACCGTCCTCCAATGTTCCAACCATCCCCTCAGTATTGGCAGCGGCACCGCCATCTCGCGTCGCGCATAACAATGCCTCAACGTTAGACATTCCAAATAAGTCAACGAAATATTCTAAGTCTTTCGCGTTCGTTCCATGAGGCGTAATATTTAAACCGTAATCACCTCCGACAAGCACACGGACGTTACTTTCTCGAAGCCGTTTCACAGAAGCGATTGTTTCATCTACCTCGCGTTGATATCCGCGATGTTCCATAGCATCACGAGGTAACCCTAACTGCGCTCCTTTATCAAGTAATGAAATCTCCCACGCGATACCCGGTCCGACAAAGATGCGGTGACGTTCAGCTTCGAGCATAGCGACAGCCTCTTCATCGAGATAGTTGGCGTGGCCAATAATATCAACCCCGAACCGCACCGCTTGTTTTACAGCCTCAGCTGAACGGGAATGACACACGACGCGCATGCCTCGGATGTGTGCTTCACTTACAGCAGCGTCAACTTCTTCGTCGCTGTAAGTTAAAACACCCGGCGGTGCATACTCATTCAGCGCCTCCCCGTCCAAGAAAATCTTCACGATATCGCATCGTTTTTTCGCTAGCGAACGAACGGCTTTCCGAATAGCCCAAGGACCATCAGCAATGATCTTCTTAGACTCATCCCCGCCAAAGGTTCCATCAGCGTTACTCCCAGTTGACCCCAGATCACGGTCAGATGCTGCAAGTCGTGGACCGCACACCCTTCCCTCGTTAATAGCGTCACGTAACGGGACGTCTAAACCTTGCGCTGAGCCAAAACTAATTGCCGAGGTGAAGCCAGAGCCGAGTAGCACTCGGGCATTCTCAACCGCATCTAACATGGCAAGGGGCAAGGGTTGGTTATTCAACTGCTGAGGGTGTGCATTGTTATAGGAAAGATGCACATGTGATTCCGTCATGCCAGGCATCACGAACTTGCCCTCCGCATCATAAACTTCTACATCCGTGCCGTCATGATGGAAATCAACTGAAGGACCTGCGTACCTAATGAAACCATTCGCAACCCATACGGTTCCATCATCTATAACTTCCTCATCAACGCCACAAAATAGACGAGCATTATGAATAAGCATTGGTTTCATAACTCCCCCTTGATTACTACTCTCTATGGTAGACGCAATAATTGAATTGCGTTCGGTGTCAGGCCACGATCAAAATCAGTTACGACTGTCGGTGTGTCCCAACCACCAAAATTCGTGCCAAAAACCATTCTGTCTGAACCAACAGTTGATACGACCAGATCATGTGCAGGGCCCTCTTCAAGATGTGAATCAAACCACAATAACTTCAAGTCTTCAGCGAATGTAGATTCCTTACCCAAGAACGAAGCCATAGATTCAAACCGCTGCTTCAGAAAAGCAATCGCGCCTCCTCCATGAGAAACACACACATCAAGTTTCGGGTGACGCTGCATCACACCACCAAGGACAAGAGAAGCGACAGCTATTGTCTCCTCATAGGCATATCCAAGAATGAGGTCAAGTCCGAACCGTGAAAGCCGCTCATCTGCTGCTCCACGAATTCCATTATTCGTAGCTGGATGTATCAATAAGGGAATATCCAAGTCAACAACTGTTTGATAGAACACGTCCAGTTTCGAGTCATCCAAAGAAAACCCATAATCGGTTCCGATGTAGGCTGCAATCAAACCCAAATCTTTCACAGCTCGTTCCACTTCTTTGCACGCCGAATCCGGATCTTGCAAAGGGATAGAAGCAGCTCCCATCAAACGATTCTTGAACGGGTCAATGTGCTTTACCATCGCGTCGTTTGATGCTTTCGCAAATCTCAAAGCGTCTGCTGCATTGATATGCCCAAAGAATGAAAGCGGGTTTGGTGACAGTAACTGTAAATCTATTCCCAACGCGTCCATAGCGTCCACACGCTTTTGGGCATTCATGAAGACACTTCCCCTGTACGGGACACGCATAACATAATCCCCAACTCTAAAGTCTTGCACTTTCGCATCAGAACTCAGTTCAGGACCATACGCACCTGCAGCTCCAAAGCTCTCTTCAAGAACCACATGGGCATGAAGATCAATCACCATGGACATTAATTATGTATCAGTCCCATACGCACTTGAAACCGCGTCAAAACGAAATTTCTTATCACTGTCATAGACAGGGCCCCTATCCTCCGAGACGTACAGCCTGTTTTCCGATGCGAGGAAGCCATCACATCCATGTAAAACCTCAACCATCGCCGCATAGTTAGGGTGATCAAAATGCGCAGCCAAATTTTCAGCATCCGTCCACAACTCAAATACTTGAATATGAGTGGGCTCTGCCGGATCAGGAGCGAAACAATACGCCAAGCAACCCGGTTCATCATTTCGAGTGGCTGCTTGCACATGAGCTGTCTTCGCAACAGTGACATCACGATCTTCTTGGGTTTCAAAAGATAATGTTGCAGTGATAATAATCATGTTCCCTCCAAACTATTACTTGGACCGTAGCGCGTTTACGCCACCGGCGGTAGTTAACTCGCTAATGGACGTCCAAACAGTTTTGTATCATGCCAAGTAGAAAGGAAAGATTCAGCACGGTAACACGCACCAAGAAAAAAACCATCCTCATGCTTGGATGACTCTTCTAAAGCATCGCTAATCATTGACGTTGCAGAAGCAATAACATCAGAGGACGTTTGGTTATCTTTTGGCCAAGCCGCAAATATCGGTCCAGCAACAGCAAGAAAATCAGGAGCAACAACTGTCCCTTTCCGCTCAAGCATCGCAAGGGCTCTCGCCGTAAAGGGAATCGGCTGATGCGGAACTAACGTCTCAACTTGCAGTTTCTCTGCAGTTACGTGACTGACGGCACCCATTTTTGAACCAGCAAAAAGAATGTCAGCACCTGACTGAAAGACTTTCCACGCAGGTTCCGCCTCACCGTCAGAAGACTTTACAAAATTAATACCATCCTCATCCCACTGATTCCGGATCTCCCCGGGGTCTAAACCATCACTATTGCTAACAGAACCTGAGAGGGTAGAAATAGAAACAACCTTTCCACCCCGTTCAGCGATCAGATCCATCATCGCAGGTCCATGACTACCAAAACCTTCGATAGATACTGTCTTACCGTCTAGTCCATTCAAATGTTCTGCCACAATGATTGGACCAAGGGCCGCCAAATACGTCTCTAACTGATCTGCACCCTGCTCAACGAAACGCAAATCAGAACGAGTATCTACGTCAACGAGTTTCCCAAAAGAAGATGGGAGAATACCTTTCCCCGCATCCAATCCTAAACTTCCAGCCTCAACATCATCTGCAAGTTCAGAAACAAAATTCTCAATAGCTTCCTCTTTTTCATCAGGTAAAGCGTTGATCCCTCCTGAGGCACCACCTCGTTGCATCTCAAACGAAGCAAATGTATACGTCATGGATCGTGCAAGATCCTTAGCCCCACCTTGGAGAATCTTTTTTGCACAACGAACAATCCCGAATGACGGAACATCAACTAGATCAGTTACAACAAAAGCGTTCGTCGAAGATAATTTCCTTAACCCCACCATCCCATTGTGGCATGACAACACCACGAAATGGCTAACTTTTAGAAATCTAATTAATAAGTTCGGTACGCAACAAACAACGCTAATTCACGCAACGCATCTGATGCTTTTGCATCCAATGAAGCAGATTCCAACTCGCTTAAGGCACTATCCGTTAAGTTACGAATCTCTTCTTCAATCACTCGTTGAGCTTCCGTTTCAATGATCACATTTTGGATGTCAGAAATATCTGTACCGGTCAGGTCGTGAGAACCAATTAATTTGAGAACATCTAATTGTCCTTGGTTAGCTCTTTCAAAGGCCGCGGCTACCAGCGATGTTGGTTTGCCCTCTCGTAAATCATCCCCAACAGGCTTACCCGTTTCCTCTTCATCACCAAAAACACCCAAAAGGTCATCGCGTAATTGAAAAGCAACCCCGACTGGTTGACCAAAATTCGTAAAAGGCACACAATAATCATCAAAACGACCAGCTATGGCGGCACCGAGATGCAAAGGACGTTGGACAGAATACCGACCAGTCTTATATTCAAGTATCCTCCGAGCGCCCTCTTGATCAAATGTTCGTGTCACCCCCGAAAGCACATCAAGGTACTGACCAATATTGACCTCTAATCGCAACTCATTCCATATGTCAGAAACATCTGGAGATAAATCTCGTATCAAACTATCTGCAATGACGTGCGCGAGATCACCAACGAGAATCGCAACTGCTTCTCCGAAATCTCTCGCATCGCCTTTCCACGCATTATCACCATGAAAAGTAGCAAATCTCTGCCAAATAGAAGGCTCACCACGCCGAGAGGAAGAATGATCCATCACATCATCATGTGCAAGTGCAAATGCATGCAACATTTCAATCGCAGCAGCAGCGTCAATAGCAACTCCTGAATCAGGGTCACCGCCAGCGCCAACATGCGCCCAGTGAAAAAAAGCTGGGCGAATTCTTTTCCCTCCGCTAAAAATCAACGCCTCAAGAGCATCAAACGGCTCTGCTAATGAAGCATCGACTGCTACCCATTTCGAGCGCTCAATATTTAAAACTTCAGTAAGTCTTCTATCTATCGGACTAACGATTTCTGAGATCGCTGGAGGGTTCCGCGTCGGTTCAACGGACATGGTTAACAATCCCAGTACGTCTATTGTGTAAAAAGCGCATGATGCGAGACTATCGTTAGAACACCATTACCATCCATTTAGATGACAGAACGTAAAAAATTAGGTTACGGTGTAAACACACAGAAATGAGGTGAAGACGGTGACCGATGTAAAAGCGAGCGAAAGTGAAGGCGAGGAAAGCTCAACCGATAACGAATTCTCATGGCCAGACCAACATGAGGTAATAGATTTTGAACAAGAACGTCTCCATAGAAAGCAACGGTTAGCAGCGGGACTACGAGTTCTTGGACGACTTCGGCTCGCAGAAGGTGTCGCAGGCCATATCACCGTCAGAGATCCCGAATTCCCAGACCGCTTCTGGGTCAACCCGTTTGGGAAAAATTTCAAACTGATGAAAGTATCCGATCTCATTTGTGTTGATCACACCGGTGACGTTGTCGTTGGAGATCAACCAGTAAATGCGGCCGCGTTCGCCATTCACTCTCAACTCCATGCAGCACGACCCGATGTCATAGCGGCAGCTCATTGCCATTCAATGTATGGAAGAACGTTCTCATCTTTAGGGCAACCCTTGAAAATGATTACACAAGATGACACCATGTTTTTCAATGACGTAGCGCTGTGCTCAGCCGGAAGCGGTGCCGTTGTCTTGGATACCGCTGTTGGTAAAGCTATGGCTGAAGCACTCGGTAATAAAAAAGCACTCATCCACCAAAACCATGGAATTATTACCGCTGGAGAAAGCGTTGATTCTGCAGTTTGGTGGTTCGTTGCATTAGAACGAAGCTGCCAAAGCCAAATTCTCGCATTATCTGCTGGAACCCCGATCGAAATCCCTGATGATCTAGCGCAATCTGGTTATGATCAGCAAGGCCACGAACTTGCAGGCTGGTTCCAATTCCAGACATGGTGGGAAGAACTCATGCGAGACGAACCAGAATTCTTAGAGTAACGTCAGGACAATTCTGAAGACGTCGAGTTTGAGGGGAGTGTTCCGAAATACTCTTCAAGTTTGTTATTCGCATCAGCGCCAAACAAAATATCGGCGACCTCTTGTAACCCCTTAGAAGACCGGACATCTTCATCTCGAGTGATTAACGCGATTTTGCTTCGACGCCTAAGGAAATCATCTAACTTCACTACCATCTCCGTGCTCGCCGTATTATGAAGTTCAACCCGAAGATAATCCGAGGAGTCCAAAACATCTTCCGCCATTGATGGATCTTCACGAATATCATCAAGCATCTCGAATGCTCTACGCCCGTATCGCCTCCATAATCGTTCCGATATTGGTTCAGAACCTGAACGATCACTTAAGTTATCAATGCGCATACCACGAGTTTGCCTGAAAAAAGCCCGCCGAGATTCACGCCCAGGTTCTCCGTACCATCTCCGCTGATCAGGCAATAAATGAATGCCCAACATCTGAACAGCTGAAGCTACTTCCTCACCAACATTAAGGCAATCAGTGAGCTTTCCGCCGAAGATAGACACCACTTGTTTCGCATGATCAACTTCGATTTCATGTTTACGTGAAAGAGCAGTCCAATCCACGTCCTTAATGTTTCTTGACTGTCGTCGAACCACGAGAGGCCTAACACCTGAACGTTCAGCAATAATATCCTCGTTCGATAAAGGAGTCATGAGATCCAGTCGGTCATTAATTTGGCTCAAAAGAAAATCTCTATCCTCGTCCGTAACTGACGTGTGCGGATCTTCAACCCGGGTGTCAGTTGTCCCAATTACCGACCTGTTCCCCATCGGAATCACATAAAAGAGACGTTGACTATCATCCCAAAAAGCGAGAACCCGTTCATTCGGTGTCAACTGGTCAACGACCAGATGAACACCTTTCGAGTACACAATCTGATGGCGAGTACGTAGACTCCATGATTCGTTCAACCCATCCAAAAAAGGACCTGCCGCATTGACAATAACTTTTGCGCTCAATGAAAGTTCCGCGCCTGATTCAACATCTCGAAGATTCGCGACCCATTTCCCTCCAACTCGTTCCGCTGAAATCAATTCAACGTAGTTAGCTGCGATAGCGCCAACATCCATTGCAGAACGTATGAAACTAAATACGAACCGGGCATCATTATCTTTGAGATACGCATCGGCGTACTCAATTCCACCCTTTGTCCCAAGCGTATTCACAACAGGCTCTATTCGTTCCACAGTTTCTGGACTCATTGGGCGTGGCGCATTTGTTTTAAAATTACCGATCCCCCAATACGCAAATGCACCGACCCCAACAAGCCACGGAGGAAATGGCGCCGTTTCGCCCATCACTCCAAGAAACCCAATTTCCTTAACATTGGCTGGGTAGGCGCGCATTAAACGATTCCTACTCATACATAGCTTCCGAACCAGAGGAATTTCATAATTCTCTAGATATTTGATCCCTCCCCACACAAGATTCGATGATTGCTGGCTCGTGAAACCCGCAAAATCGCCACGATCAATTAACGCTACCGATGCGCCTCTAGCGGAAAGTGCTGCAGCAGAAACTGCGCCGTTTATTCCACCGCCAACAATGAGGACATCAAAATCCCCGTTATCTAATTTGTCAAGATTCGTATCTCGTAAGCCCACAATTTGACATTATCGCTAATAGCGAAATCTACAACATGAATAGTCAAACTAGATAGTGAAACGTAGATTACGTGCGGCTTTCTCTCCCCATGTCGAATCACCCGTCCAACTAATACGGCCAGCATCTATCTCGTCTTGCGGATCAATTCTTCCACATGCCAGCATCATGAAACTCCGCATATCAGCAGAAATAGAAACAGTGGGATCATTGACACTGTCAACAACATTGGCCCGACCATCTACTGCAGCAAACAGGTCTCTCTGAATTGCACCATGAAGGTGGAAAGCAATACTCATCCCATCTTCTAAACCTATTTTTTTCCCAGCAATGTACCCAAGAGAACCATGAACCTCATCCAAAGCAATCTCTGCATGCGCTCCACTATCATCAGTCTCAATTCCGAGAGGCATGGTCATGTCTCGCTGATGCACCCAGAAGTCAAACACACGTACATTCATAAACCGACCATAGGTAGCAGGACCAACAGGAGTCATACATTCAGCTTCCCACACTTCATCACTAATTCCAGATAGCTCATCTCGTCTCTCATTGAGAATACGCATCACCTTCTCAAGAAGCTCATGTGAACTTAGATCAGCCACAGCCGATTCAAATTCTGCCATCTTTGCGAATGGTGGCCACTCATCGGCACTTTTGGGTACCCACCCCAATAACAGGTTTTCTATTCCAGCTAGATGTGTCACAACACCCCGAATATCCCAATCAGGGCATAACGATTGCATTCCCCAATCATCTTCACTAAACCCCTGAATCAAATCACTGAAATCAGTGAAACAGTTATCTAACGCTGCTAACGAAGTCTCTTTACTCATGCCTTAACCTAGCCGATCTGTGAATTGCCAATAATACGAAAATAGGGCAAGTTGTCTAAAATAGAAATTTCTTAAAATTCGTTTCCTCTCACCTAGTGAATCAGGTCAAGATAGACATAAGGTGAATATATAAATTCGTAACGGAGGAATATTATGGCCGGTCTAGAAACCACACCAGAAATGTTTGATCTCAGAATGTCAGAAGCAGCACGCCCACTCTTTGACGCGGTCAAAAAATTCATTGATGAAGAAGTCAATCCGCATACACAAGAGTTCTTCCGGTTAGGAGAAGGCCGAGAAGACCGCTGGGGATACGGTGAAGGACAACTTGAACTCCTTGATTCCATCAAAGCAAAAGCGAAGGAACAAGGACTCTGGAATTTCTTCCTTCCCGATGCAGAAACTGGTGAAGGACTCAAAAACCTTGACTATGCATATATCGCAACAGAATTAGGGAAAAACCCGATAGCCTCAGAAAGCCTCAATTGCTCAGCTCCAGACACAGGAAACATGGAAGTACTTGAGCGGGTCGGCACGCAAGAACAAAAAGACCAATGGCTAACACCATTACTCAATGGTGAAATCCGATCAGCATACGCAATGACCGAACCAGACATTCCATCATCGGATGCAAAAAACATTTCATGTAGCGCAGTCCTTGATGGAGATGAATGGGTCATCAATGGCGAAAAGTATTACATCTCCGGTGCTGGTGACCCTCGGTGCAAAATCATGATATGCATGGTCCAAACAAACCCAGATGGTCCACCACACAAAAGGCAATCCCAAATACTTGTTCCGATGGATAACCCAGGAGTCGAAATTGTCGGCCCAATGCATGTCTTCGGTAAAGACGACGCCCCTCACGGACACATGCACCTTCGTTTCAATGAATGCCGTGTCCCCAAGGACAACATCTTGTTAGGAGAGGGTCGAGGATTTGAAATCTCACAAGTACGTTTAGGTCCAGGACGAATCCATCACTGCATGCGTTCCATTGGTGCAGCAGAGCGAGCAATTGAACTCATGGTGAAGCGTGGACTGACACGTGAAGCGTTTGGAAAGCCGATCGCAAGCCTAGGGAAAAATATTGAAGTTATTGCGAAAGCGAGGATAGAAATCGAATCCATGCGTCGTATGGTGCTAACCGCAGCAAAAGCAATGGATGAACTTGGTAACGAAGCAGCTCGAGTATGGGTCAGTGCAGTGAAAGCTATGGTCCCAATTCGTGTTTGCCACATCATTGATGAAGCAATTCAATTCCACGGAGGAACTGGAGTATCCCAATGGACTCCATTAGCTGACATGTATACGTCTCAACGAACCCTCCGTCTCGCAGATGGACCAGACGAAGTGCACTGGTTTGTAGTAGGTAGAGCAGAGTTGCGCAGATGGGAAACAGAAGGCGGAATTAAATACGATCCCAAAGTTTCTTATTACTCTGAAGACGATGATTCTGTACTCACAGCAAGAATCTGACAACTACCAATTGTGAAATAGGATCAACTCGTGGAAGATGCATCAAATGCTCCAAAATTTCACATGGATAGAAGCCAGTACGGTGATGGGCTTCTGCAATGGTTTACCGACGCGCACCCGCACCATTCAAATATTGCTGTCACTGATATTGATATTCCGGTAGCGACAGGTTTCTCAAACGAAACTGTTTTCTTCGGAGTCTCATCAAATACTGATGAGGGACCCCATGAGGGAAGATATGTCGCACGAATAGAACCAGAAGATGGCGGAATGTTCCCAATTCAGACACCAGATTGCGACATATCAGTTGCGTTACAACAGCGTGTCATGAATACGGTAAAAGGCAACAGTGATGTCCCAATCCCTACTCTTGGAAAATTAATCACAAAACCTTACCTAGGACTTCCATTTTTCGTAATGGTTCACGTTGATGGGCAAATACCATCGGATAGGCCTCGCTATACCGAAGAAGGTTTTGTCGTTGAAGAGGCAACTGATGCTCAACGAACTCAAATGGTTCAAACGGGTTTAGAAGCTATGGCAGGTATTCACCACATTGACTGGGAAAAAGCAGACTTACATTGGTTAAATCCTTGTGAAGGAACTCCAACACAACAAAAGCAAATAGAGATATACCGAAGTTACGTTGAAAAGGAATTAGCTGGAAGAGAACACCCAGTGATGGACTATGCACTTGATTGGCTAGATCACAATAATCCCAACGATGAACGCATCGGCTTAAGTTGGGGAGATGCCCGCCTTGGAAACATTATCTGGGATAACTACACCCCAGCAGCAGTTGTTGATTGGGAAGCGTGTTCACTATGCCCAACAGAAGCGGACTTAGGCTGGTGGCTCATGTTTGACAGAATGTCATTTGATGACGTTGATGTAGAAAGATTGTCAGGATACCCCACTAGAGAAGAACAAGCAGCATATTATGCACAAGTCTCAGGCAAAGAAGTCCGTGACCCTCATTACTGGGAAGTGTTCGCAATTATGCGATTCTGCGCTATCTTCATACGTCTCGGAGACCGACTCACAAATTCTGGGCTTCTCCCACCCGAGATGAATCCGGCTGTTGGCAATATGGTAACAAGATCCCTCGCCAATATTCTCGAGATTGACAATCCAACACCTAGCCTTATCGGCTGAGCTAGTTATTCCGAGCCCTCATTCCACCATCAACTGGTACAGCAGCTCCCGTAATGTACGACGCTGAAGGAAGCACAAGAGAAAGCGTTATATGAGCAACCTCCTCAGGGTTTCCAAAACGTTTCAACGCAGTTCGGCGACGCGCAAACTTCTGCTTATCTTCATCTGGAATATATTGAGTCATTCCAGTATGGATCGGGCCAGGACACACAGCATTTACCGTTACTCCCATTGGCCCCAACTCAACGGCTAAAGCCTTCGTCAGCCCAACTACCCCATGCTTCGAAGCAGTGTATGGACTAATTCCAGCAGAACCGCCTAACCCCTCTGTGCTAGCAATATTTACGATACGTCCATCCTCATTTCTTTTAAGATCTGAGAGACAACTTCGAATCAAACGCATCTGCGCGTCTAAATTAACTGAAAACGTCATCGCCCAAAGATCTTCAAAATTCTCACTTTCAATGTTTCCCCTATGGGAAACCCCTGCATTGTTCACAAGAATATCGACCGGACCTAAATCGTCACGTACCTGCGAAATGAAATCATCAATCGCAGCAGCATCATCCAAGTCAATAATATAACCTGACGCCACTCCACCAGCATCCGTGATTTCATTCACAACCTCACTCACACCTTCGGAGTTACGATCGCATACGGCCACGCTCGCGCCCTCATCACTAAACAAATGAGCAGTTGCACGACCCATACCACTAGCAGCTCCAGTAACTACCGCTACTCGTCCGTTAATTGACCGACTCAATTTACCTAAAGACCCCACACGATGACTCTACATCACCAAACGTTCGAAACTTCAAGAGCAGTCCACGAATTTATGAAAGAGCGGATAGCGTTGCCACAAGTCACCAATATTTGGATGCTCATGGAAGAAGCGAACGACATAATCCCCCGAAGCTCGTGGCTTACCCTTGCCGTAACGTCAATAGCTGCATTCATGATTGCTATCGAGACGTCAATAATCTCTCTGGCACTACCTCAACTACGCGATGGATTTCCTGACACTTCCGAAAGCAAGTTGTCATGGATCGTTAATGCGTACACCATAGGGGTCGCGTCCCTTCTCCTTGTATCGGGGTGGCTGGCTGACAGGTACGGAAGAAAAAAAATGTTCTTCTGGGGGTTATTTGTCTTTCTCGTTGCATCCTGTGCCGCCGGACTTGCCCCTTCAGCAAATTTCTTAATAGGCGCACGAATCTTGCAAGCTATCGGAGGCGCTATGCAATACCCTGCAGGATTAGCGCTACTTCTTGCTGCGTTTCCTCCATCAAAACTTCAAACAGCTATTGGGACATGGGGCGCAATGGGGGGACTAGCCGCAGCCCTCGGACCATCAATAGGAGCTCTCTTGGTAGATGCGTTTGGGTGGCAAGCGGTTTTCTTTATAAATGTTCCAGTGGCCGGAATTGTTATCATTCTTGGACCACGATGGGTTCCCGAAAGTTTCAGTGATTCCATTCCGGACAAAGTCGACCTCATTAGTGTTCCGCTTGCTTCGCTTGGTGTTGGCATCGCAATCTTGGCTATAACCCAAGGTGATAAATGGGGATGGTCATCGCTAAACCTCATTTTGTCATTCGCAATAGCGTTACTGCTCGTGACTGCTTTCGTTATCAGATCAAATAGGCACAAGGCACCACTATTCGACCTTGATCTTTTTAAACTCAAAACATTTTCAGTGGGAATGATTGGAACAGTGTTTTTTATGGTCGCGTTTTTTTCATGGCTCATCTCATTGCCTACATTTATCCAAAGCGTATGGGGATGGTCAGTATTAAAGACAGGCTTCGCTATCGCCCCAGCACCACTGCTAACAGCATTCGTTTCACCTCCAGCTGGCCGACTCGCTGAACAGATAGGCAACGGCCCAATACTGACAATAGGTGGACTTCTCGGCTCTACAGGCCTCAGCTTGCATCTGATCTTCACGAATTCCGAACCAGATTATGTTATGGGGATCTTTATTCCAGGTATCTTGATCGGCTTTGCAGCAGGGTTCGGTTTTGCGCAACTCATAGGAGCCGCAATGCGCGATGTACCAAGAGATCAATTTGGTATGGCAGGGGCAGGGCGAACGACAATCTTCCAATTAGCTTTGGCACTTGGCGTTGCCCTCGCCTTCACTATTATCGGGAGACCCAGTTCACCTCAGGCAGCACTTGACGGCCTCCAAACTACATGGATTCTAGGAATTGGCTGTTATCTAGCCCAAACGCTTCTATTCGCATTTTTTGGCGGCTCAGATAAAACATTGAAGACCTAATGACGCTAAGTTTGCCACATGAAACAAAAAGGCATCAATCGAATTGTGGTCGGGGTTTGGGACTTTGAAAAAGGAAAAGAATATTTTGAAAAACTTCTCGGAGCTGAATTTGCGCCCGAAAATCAGGACGGAGAAGCAGCAGCGTTCGGAGTACGGGTCGCAATGGCATGGGAGTCCGGAATCGAACTCGTATCCCCATTACCTGACGTTCAAAGTCCCATACGAGATGAGATGGAAAAGAATGGTGAAGGCATTAAAGGCGTTGTTTTTGCAGTAGATGACGCTGATTATGCGATGTCTCAGGGAAGCGCATTAGGACTTCAATCACACTATGACCTGGACTACGATCAGTCCCAAATAGATTCAAAATGCCAAGGCCGTTTCACCAAATACAAAGAATACTTCATCTCAGCACCTGATCCGCTAAACATAACCCTTCTACTCGGTGAATTTAACGAAAAGAGCCAAAAGAGCTCCTCAGCTTGACGATTCTTTGGTCAGTACTAGGCTAAACCACATACGCAGCTATGCGAAACTACAAAATACCCTGTTGACCTGAATTGGTGAACAGATTTCATTTGCGGG
>CEUK01174342.1_pt1 | contig 27157 bp, 32 predicted proteins | sample 356451 | NCBI WGS metagenome assembly CEUK01 (sample SAMEA2622843, study PRJEB7988) | marine metagenome | isolation source: saline water (ENVO:00002010), including
AACTTTAGGACCACCAGATAGTGATACTGTAGATGCAAAGTTTTTAATTTTAGTTCTAAGTGTATCGATCAAACGACCTTCATCTGAACCATTGATAACAATGTAATCAGCACCAAGTTCATTACATACTGCTTTTGCAATTGTTGTTTTACCAACACCTGCTGAACCAGATAATAATAGATTTGGTATTTCACCGTTAGATACAAATTCTTGAAATGACTTCTTGATATTTGCTGGTAAGATTGTGTCTTCGATTGTTTGAGGACGATATTTTTCTACGTATAAAAAGTTTTCTGTATTCATAATAGATGATCAAACCCCTCCGAATGATCGTCTTGAGACCCCAAAGATTTCTGATGAGATGTCTCAAGTCCCATGGTTGACGCGGAGACTAGCACATCAATCACACTCTTATTCTTATATATGTTACACATTATATTTTGAATCTGGTTCAAGTGCAATAAAGTATTCTAAGTCTACGTCTTTGTTTTTAAAGTTTGATATACCTTTTGAAGATACATAAACTTCGTAATTACCCTCTAAGACTTTTAAGTTTTCAATCTTAAAGTTCATTGTATATGAAACACCGTTACCCTCACCAACTATTCTGCTGAAAGTATTTGATGTTGCATTCTTCTTATCTGTAACATCTAATTTAATAGTTGTACCATCTGAACTGAGTACAAGATCATTTACACCAAGAACACTGGCCGCTTTTTGTAATTCGGACAGAAGTGTAGAGGACATATCAATTTTAATCTCTGCATCTGGCATAGTGATCATCTTCTCTGGAGAAGTTACCATACCCTCACTTGCATAGAAGTAAGTCATTGCAGAATTATCATCTGATATTGATACAGATTGCTCATTGAAATTATAATCTGGTGTTTCCATGAGTGATACTGCACCCAAGAATTCTGTTAGATTATAAATGCTAAACGTTTGATCAAACGTTTCTGGTACACTTGCAACTGCAAGTATATTTTTCATATTCGAGATAGTCTTCAGTTGATTGCCTGAATCAACTTTGATACCTGAATTTATCGTTGCGAAGTTCTTTAAGATACTTCTAGTTTCTTCACTAATTTTCATAAGTCTCCTTTGTCGTGCACATGTAACATAAACAAGGCATAGTGCAGAACTTTTAACAAGTCTGCTCTATTCTTGCCACCTTTCTTTCCGTATCGTTGTGCATACTTCATAATATTTCCGATACAGAAACCTTCACCATGTCCAGAGTCAATAATAAACTCTGTCGATTGGTATTTGTTGAGTGAGTAATGTTGATCATAAGTATTATCAATATAACGAGCAAACTCTTTTATGAGTTTGTCTTCGTTATATTTGTAGTCAATTTTCTTACTAAACATTCTCATCGTATTCATTATACTCTGAATTTTCAGTTTCGTCTAGTGAGTTTTCTTCATCAAGATTAACACCAGCATCTACTTTAGTATAAAGATCAATAACAGAACTTCTAGTCTCTTCATCGAATCTTGAAATACACATTTCGATAGACTTCATTCTGTCTTTGAACATTCTGAAAGCATTAACAATGTGAACAAGTCTTCTTGTTGTAATCACATCATCGATACCACCTTCGTAATAAGTTCTTCTGATGATATCTGCCCAGTCAACAAGTTTCTCACAAAACTCTTGATCGACATCGCCAGTCAATGCCATCTCTTTAGAAAGTATTTTCTTTTCGATAGCAACTGAAGGATATTCTTGTTGCATTGTGATAGCAAATCTTTCTAACATTGCCTCGTTCATGATCTGAGTACCGATGAACTTGCCATCTTCAGAACCTTGACCTTTTGTATTAGCAGTTGCTAGAATTGTAAAACCAGGTGCAGGTGTCACCCACTCACCAGTTTTCTTGATTAGATATCCTTTACCTTCAAGAACTGATTGTAAACACATAAGTTTGTTAGAACCAAGATCAACTTCGTCTAGAAGAAGAACGGCACCCTTTCTCATCGCCTTGATAACAGGACCTTCTCTGAAAGTAATATTACCATTTTGAAGAGTATGACCACCCATCAAATCATCTTCATCAGTTTCGATTGTGATATTGACTCTGAACAATTCTCTCTTAAGTTGAGCACATACTTGTTCAATCATAAGAGTTTTACCATTACCAGAAAGACCAGTAACAAAAACAGGAAAGAATATCTTCGACTTGATTATATTCTTGACATCTTTGAAATGTCCAAATGGTACATAGTTTGACATCTTCTCAGGTATGATCTTGACATTATCTTCGATAATATTCAAAGTCTCAGTCTGAGCGGCGACAGGCATGTTTGAGTTGTTAATAGGAACAACCTGTGGTGTCGCAGGTGCGGGTCTAGGAGTTGCTGGAGCATGTGCTACAGACAACAACGGTGTAAGATCAAATACCGTATTGTCTTGATTGGCAAACGGGTATCTTTTCTTTTTCAACCAGTAAGGTCTCTGCGATAGATTATCAATTTCTTCTATCGTAAAGACAGTTTTGCCAGGGTGTTTTGCCTGGACTTCTGATAGAAACTCTGTTCTATCAGGCGTAAGATGGAACTTTTTACCATCTAATTCTATGTATTCTCTCATATAGTCTCCTTAAAAAATACAGTTAATAAATTTCTCATCAGTTAATATGGTATCAAAAAGTGGTGGTTACTGTCAACCCTTTATCCCAAAATAATTTCTGCATCTACTTCACAACCCACTTTCTTTGCTAGTTCTTTAAAGTCTTTACATCTAAAAGGTTCAAACTTAGAATACTTCTGAGTTGTCTTGTTATAAGATGATCTGATTCTTGTTTTGTGTTTTGATTTTCCGTATGATGCCTCTTCTAACGATTTCCAACCATCAACAGGAAAAAAGAAATAATCTAATCTATCTTCAAAACAATTGTAGATCACTGCTCTAATGGATCCGATTTTTGTTTCGAGTGACCCGATGGACACTCCACTACCTTTAGGTTCTACACTTGCTGATTTGCTATCTGAGTAATCATCGAAATCATATCCAGACTTGTCGACAAATTTGTAATTACCAACTTTTGCCAATGCTAGTTCGATTAAGTATTCAACATTAAATGCTTTACACATCTTGATTGATTCTTCAGTCAAACCAGGTACGATGTTGAATGGGATAACAATTTCCCTCATTACACATCTTGCTTTTGCTTCACCCTTTTCACCGATTTGTGATAATGCCATTTTCATTATTCTATCTCCTTTAATAATCTGCCAAGATCGACACTGATTGATGTCTTCTGGCCTTTTCTTTTTGTCCAATAACTATCGTTATTGACCCAATATCTAAATGCTTTACACTCGACCTTCTCATTGCCACATTCAGTTTGTCTGTCGCAATCGAACTTCACACATGGACCTTCGCCTATGTTGTATAATGCATCTTGAAATTTGTCTATGTTCATTGTTTGAATTCTATCCACTATGCTATCTCCTTAATAAATTCGTTTGTTAAGAATCTAGAAGTTGTTTTGTTTTTCTGATTCTTCTTGAATGCTGATAGTATTCTACCTTTCTTAGCACCCTCAAGTTCGTCTGACAACTCATCATCTGTTGATGCAATTAGAGTTGAATTAGAAACTAAAAATAGTTTGTTGTAACCGTGTGTATTCATTGCGACACCTTCTTTTCTGCATTCTCTCCACATTTTACCGAAATCAACCTCATGTGAAAATCTACCTGCGAACTCGGGCAATGATCTTACCATGCTGACAAAATCTCCCTTTCTACTGAACACAAAATAACCAGTCACAGTAACACCAGTCTCTTGAGCAATCCAATCTAAAATGTTTGATGTTCTGTCCCAGTCGCAACTGTCATAGTAACCACCTTTGCCTTTGATCTTATACACTTTACCAGAGTATGGGTCTTTCAAGTATCTCTCCCAGTTATCTCTGAATCTCCATACTGAATCACTACCAGATTGAATTTCTAAATCTTTTCTCTCTTGATCTTGTTCACTCAAGAAGTCTGAACCATGAGAGTAACCATCAGTAATAACAGTCAAGATAGATTTTTCAATCGCATAATTTTTGTTGAACTCTGCAATAAATTTTCTCATTGCTATTAGAGTATGATCAAGAGGTGTCCCGCCAAGATTGTAAGTTCTAGGGCCAAACATATCTCTATGAAACCATTCGTTAGTTAAATCTACTTCACAAACTTTTTCAAACTCATCTACTTTGTCTTGCTTTGACCATCTGTCTACTGAACCTGACCAGAAGTTGAAATACAATGCTGATAAGATTAATAACATTTTGTTGTGATCTCTACCAGATTGTTCGTTAGATAACATTTCTACAAGTCTACCTGATGAACATCTCCATGCATATTCATCTTCTTGTTTAAGTTGTAATTCTTTTATTGAATCTGAAAACAAGTAAACTCTGTAAGGTATTTCTACTCTTCTGCAAAATTCTGCCAAGATGATTGCTTGTTCTAATAAATCTCTAACTTCATTTGAAATCGAACCAGACCAGTCAAGCATCACATTTACACCATGATTTTTACCATCTGGTAGATATGTGACTTGTTTGAATATATCGTCAACGATCTGATACTTTGCAAGTTTGTTCATGTCAAGATCACCTGATTTGCCAGTTCTTGCTTTCAATGATCTCATTGCAGTCTGTCTCATCTCAAATTCTTTTGCCATGTGATTGATAATCTTTTTGTTTTTGTTCTTAAGATAATCAAGAACTAGTTTTGGTTTAGACTGATAATATATGAATGCTTTTTCATTTGCTTCTTTCTGCCAACCAGTCTCATCGTTAGTAAGTCTATCTTCCCATATTTTCCAATCTTTGAAAACTTGTTTGTAAGAGTATAAAACTTTGTCTACTTCTTCATCATAGTTTGGTAAATCAAAGTATGTTTTAATAACTGCATTCTCATCTAAGAATTGATCTTCGTTATTGTGAGCATGATGTTCTGTAATAGATTCTCTAGCACCATCTGTAGGATCGAACTCGCCACCAAGACCACCTTTCTTACCAGTTTGTTTCTCTTCTAATAATTCTGTCCCTTCTTCTTCATCATCTAAATCAGGCATTGAATCATCATCATCGCCTTCAATACCCTCTTCTTCAGTCTCTTCTTGAGAATCTTCTTGATCATCATCTTCATAACCATCATTCATATCTTCATTCTCATCTTCATCATCGTAATCTTCATCATCTGATTCAGTGATTTCAAACATCTGAGATATTTGTTGATCTAATTCGTTTCTTTCTTCATTCTCTTTTGACCATTCGTAAAGTGCATTTGCAACTTGCACAACATCTTCCCATGTTTCACATTTCAAAGATGCATCTAAAAATGCTTGTTCTTCTTTTGTTAGTTTGATATCTACTCTAGAACCACATTTAGTAATAAGATTGATCTTGTCAATCAATGCAAGTTCTTGTAAGTCTCTCTCTTTGATACCAAAGAAATCTTTGTCCATCAATTCATTGTATGCTTTGTAAAATGATTTTCTAAGACCTTGATATCTCTCTCTGATCTTTCTTTCTATTCTGACATCTTCAACAACATTTAAATAACCCTTGAGAGTTCTATTCTTTTTAAGAGTAGAATGAAGACCCTCATAAGGTGTGTATAAAGCATGACCAACTTCATGTCCCATAAACAGATCATAAAGTTCTGAAGACATTTCATCTTTGAAAGTAGGACAGGCAAGTATACGATTCTTAACATCGAAATATGCAGTTGGTATTTTCTTATGAAGAACAGTAATGTTCTCAGTTGCCATGAGTTTGGCAAGATTAGATTTGTTTTCTTTTAAATTAGTCATGTATATATCCTAGCAAAAAGTGTTGGTCATTGTCAAGGTTTATCTACAAACTGCTTCGAATCTGAGTTCGATTAGTTTGTTAATAAATCTCTCGCAGTCTTCTTCCCAGTTCATACCTTTTGGACTTGGCATATTTTCAACACCAAATTCTTTTTCAATTGCAAAGATAACATTCCAAATGTCCTTCTCTGCCATTTCGCAGACATCTTCTGCTATGTTTTCTATTATCGCATCGTTTATTAAATTGCTCATTTCTTACTCCTTTTGTTACTGTATTAGTATACAAAAAAGTAAGGGTCACTGTCAAGGTTTAATTTTCAGGATTTGGCCAAGTAGGTCCAACTTCGTTTAGATGAAGTCTGAATAGGTCCTCATTTGAGTCTAATGGGATAGGGTGAGTAGGCATTTGTTTATTTAGATTAGATGAGAACCATAATGATACAGTATATCTATCGTTACGTCTCACTTTCGAAACACCATGTGGAATATATATGCCTTGAAATAATAAACCACTACATGCTATAGGGGGAAATGTATCTGCATCATATTCTCTTTGCACGTTGTCGTGACACATCACTTTACCCTCAGGTATGTATGTTTCACCACCTTTTAGATCGTCATTTAAATATAGAATACATGTCCACTCTCTAGCAGGTGTATTATGATGTAGATTTAAATCCATTTCTTGATTAGAGTATATGTCTAGATGCGGGTGTTGTTCACCACCAACATGCCATCTATTAATACCTATCATTTCAGGTACTACAAGTTGATTTGCAATTAGTCTAATATCACCTATCAATTGATAGACAACTCTCATTAAAACATCACGAACCCATTGTGTCTTAATATGACACATTCGAATCCCTTGATATTCGTCTTCAGAACCGATTCTAACTAAGTGTGGGTGTTCCTTATGAAACTGTATCAGACTCTTCGCCTCTTCCGGAGTCACTAGGTTGTGAATCATCAGAGGTTGATACGGCATCATCGGTTCCTTCATTGGACTTAGATTGTTCGGCAATGTAGTTTGCAATTGCTCTTCTTCTTTCATATTCTAATCTTTTCTTTCTTTCTTTTGGTCTGGCCTTAAGTGCTCTTTCTATCTTAAGTCTTGATGCTCTTTGCAAGAATAGTATACCATTTAGGTGATCTAATTCATGCTGAACACATCTAGCGGCCATTCCTTCTAATACTAAAGTTACTTTTTCTCCTTCAGTATCTTGATATTCAAACTCTATAACTTTTGATCTTTTGATCATCAAATATATATCAGGAAATGACAAACAACCTTCTTTCATGTTGTCTGTATCGTTTGAAAGTTTTGTTATTTTTGGATTCCAAAATGCTACAACACCTTTATCAGCAGTTCTCATAACGAACATTCTATATGGTAATCCACATTGATTTGCTGATAACCCAAGACCACCATATCTCTCTACTGCTTCTATCATATTTTTTTCAATCTCTTTTGGATCCTCTGGTGGATTTTCAAAATTGAATTCTGGAGGTGGTACTCTCAGGACTTTATGTGCTTCTTCTACTAATTCGTACATCTTTTTATTTATGATACTGAAATTCGACTAAAGTTTTTATACTTTTCGAATTTAATTACTTCATCAAACTTATCATATAAAGCATCTCCTTTATGAGATATGATGAAAGCATTTGTTTTTTCTGTAAGTGTATTTAACAATCGTAAGAAATCATCTGTTCCTTGAGTGTCTAGTGAACTATCAAATACCTCATCTAGTATTAATAAATTTGTATTGACTGAGTTCTTCATTCTTGCAACTGCTCTCCAAGTAAACAATAGTGCTAAATCGATTCTCATCTTTTCACCCTGTGAGAAATTGTCATACTTAAATACATCTCTAAATCTAGATTTAATTGTCTCATCGAAACTTTCGTCTAATTCAAAACCAACATAGAATTCTAAACTTGCAAGATACTTATTAATAAGTTTATTCATTACAGGAACATATTGTTTAATTATCTTTTGTTTTACACCTGCATCTTGAAGTAACATTTGTGCTATACTAAAATAATGTTCTTTATCTTTGAGTTCTTGTTTCTTTGCAGTTAAGATATCAAGATCATCTTCACTTTGAGATAGTCTATCATTCGCACTATTGTCTATTTGTGCTTTTCTAAGATCATTTATCTGATCATGTACTTTACCAATATACTTTTGATTAGATGTGATCTCTGTTTGTAATAAACCTATCTCTCTTTGTTTTTCTAGAATCTCTTCTTGCACACGATTTATAAAGTTTATTTCATCATGGAGTTCTTTGATTTTTGTGTCGAGTTCTGTAACCGCCTTCTTGATCTCTGAGACCTTTTCAGTTTTTTCCTGAATACATTTCTTTTTGTGTTCATGATCTAAACCCTGTTTACATGTTGGACAGTTGTCGTGGTTTTCGTAGAATTCAATGTCTTTAATTGCTTTCTTTCTAGCAACTTCGAGTTGTTTCTCCAAGTTAAGAGTTTGTTTGAGTCTATCTTCAACTGTATCTTTATTCTTGATAGTGGATTCTTTCTCCACCACATCTTTCGTCTTTTCATCTATGTTCTCCATTAAAGTCTGAATATTCTTTTCAGTTTCTTTCACGGTTGATTCATATTTAAGAATTTGTTTATCACGATTTTTTTGAAGGGCATTTATTTGCTCTGTCAATCCATTAATTCTTTCTTCAAGAATTTCTATTTCATGTTCATTCTCTTTGATATCAATCTTATGCGATGATACTTTCTTTCGTAGTATGTCTCTCATAGTACTAAAGATAGAGATATCTAATAGGTCTTCGACAAGTTTACGTCTTTCACTTGCTTTCAATTGCATAAAAGGTGTAAAGTTTGCTGACCCTAGAATTGCTACTTGAGTAAAAGAACGGTGACTCATCTTGAGTATATTCTTTTCTAAGTGATCTTGATAATCTCTTACACTTGCATCTTGATTTAGCATTGTGTTTCCGAGATATAGTTCAAATTTGTTTGGTCTGGTACCACGAATTACTTTATATTCTTTTTTACCAATCATGAAGTCTACTTCTACAAGCATTTCTTTTTGATTGATTGAGTTTACCAGAAGTTCTTTTTTAAGATTACGAAACCCTTTACCATATAATGCATAACATAATGCATCTAATAGGGTTGATTTACCAGCACCATTCTCACCGATAATTAATGTTGTTGATGATCTATCTAATTCTATTGTTGTAAATTTATTACCAGAAGATAAAAGATTCTTCCATCTTACTTTTTTAAAGTGTATCATATATAATTGTGTTCATCTAATGCTTCATTATACAACGAAGTTATTAAAGATGTAAGTTGGTTTTTCTCACCTTGTATTTCTAAACTATCTACATACTTTGTTAATATAGTTAGTGTGTCTTCTACACCCTCTATCTCATCATCAGAAAGTAAATCCATGTGTTTATGATCATCTACTACTGTTACGTGTAAAGGACTTGCTTGATGTAACTTATCCATCATTTGATCAAACCAATATGGATTATCTTTATTAACAACTACTACTTTTATAAATTTATTTTCGTATGCTGAATAATCTCTGTTTAGTATTTTTTCAAAAGACTCTTTTGTATCATCGTATTTTATTTTTTCAAACATAGTTAGTGGATTATGTACAGGTAATACTGATTGATCTTCTGTATCAAAGATATGAAAATACTTTTGATCACCATAATCTGACCATGTAAACTGCATCTGTGAACCTAGATAACGACAATTATTAACTTCAGATTTTGTATGAAAATGTCCACTGTATACTTTATCGAATCGTTTTAGATAACTGATATCTAACCCATGTGAGCAGACTGCACCAGGGTATAGTAAAGCACCTTCGATTTCAAAGTGACCCATACATACACTTGCATTTGCAGACATTAAAAACTCTACTGAATCTGCATAGTTTTCGTTATTGATCCACGGAACAAGTGCAATATTAAACCCGTCATACTCTCTAACTTCTGGGTGTTCTATTACATTAATATTGTCTTCTGCAAACAATAATAAATCTGGTGAGTTTACATCGTTAGTTGATTTATAATATGTGTCATGATTACCTAGAATTAAATCCATAGTAATACCACGTTCTATTAATGGTTTTATAAAATGTTCTCTGTTTGCTTTGAGTGTAGAAAAGTTTACATACTTTCTTCTATCAAAATAATCCCCTAAGTGTATGATGTGATCTATCTTATGTTCATCAAGATATGGAAAGAAGACTTCATTGTAAAATCTTCCTGCGTAGTCAGACATTGCCTGCATATCTCCACGAACACCAGCATGGGTGTCATTTAGAATTGCTATTTTCATTTAGTAAATTTGTCTAATCCTTTCTCAGTTTTCTTTGCTTTTTTAGATTTTCTAGGTTCGTATTCAACTCTATTCATATTATCTTGTAACCACTCAACGTTTGTATTCACCATACCTGATGTGTCACCATCAATAGTATCAAATGTATCTTGAGTAATATCTGATATAACTTGTTGTTTAATAAAAACTTGTTTCTTTTCTTTTTGTATTCTTCTTAGAAATGCATAGTAACATATTTGAGTTATGTATGCGAATGCATTGTTCGATTTTTCTCGATTGAAGTTACCGATATATTGTATGCAGTTTTCAATTGCATCACATATCATTTCATCTCTGTAAGTATAGTTGATGAAATTAGGTCTTGTAGATAGTCTTGTTGCGATCTTGTAGATGCACTCCCCTATGTAGTTCGACATTTTTGGTGGCGTCTTGCCTTTAGATTCGGCGAGTTTAACTGCTTCGTTATGCTCGGCGACTGCTTGAGTGAACTCTTTGTTGTTGACATAGTGTTCGTTTTGTTTTGCGTTTTTTGCCATGATGTAGTTATTATACTAGTTTCCTTCGTGAATTGTAAGAGGGTTTTAGATATTTATTATTTTAAATTTTTTTCAAAATCCCTGTTGACGGGCGGTGGATTCATGTTATGATTAGTATGTACGCCGGGGCAGTATATTATATAAAGAGATACATCAATAAGGTTACCCCTCCCAAAAACATTGCTAATAACATTAATGCTGTAAACGTTATAGTATAGAAATTAGGTTCGAAAACTTCTTGTTTACCCAGGCCAAATAAAAGTTTTAGAATTATTCTCATACTTTTGGCAATGGATTACGTGAACCGACTGCTTGTTCAATCGAATCAAATCCATCTGCTTTAAGTAATTTAACTAATCCTCTGTTGATTTCGTTTATGTTTTGCGGGCCATCAAAGATCATTGTTGTAATCATGTGTAGTAAACTGGCGCCTGATGTAATCTTTTCGTATGCATCTTTTGCCGAGAAGACACCACCAACCCCTATGATTGTTAGTTTACCCCTTGTTCTTCTATACACATGTCGAATGACGTTTGTTGATATTCTTTGTAATGGTAAACCACTCATTGCACCTTTACCCTCTGGTAATCTGCCGTCTACTGTAGGATATTCTTCTGGTCTATGTTCACTATTGTATTGTGGTTTTGCAAGATTAGTACATACAACACCATCCATACCGTGCTCTACACATGCATCTACTATGACGTTAATTTCATCTAGTGTCATGTCTGCGGCAAGTTTGACGTAGATAGGTTTATCACTGATTGGTCTGATCTCTGTATTGATTGCTGTAAGTAAAGCATCTAGATTATCTTTATCTACAAATGGTTCACCTTCTTGAGTGTTAGGACAACTAATGTTTACATCATAGTAATCGCCAACATCTTTGAATAGTTTCATTGTTTTAAGATAGTCTGCTATAGAATCTTCTAAGACAAATTCTGGTGTTAGATTAGAATTAGCGGCGTTGATACCAACTCGAAGATCACCAAAGTCTTCGTCTTTTAATCTTGCAGATATCTTTTCAGAACCCTCGTTATTGAGTCCGTACCATACAACAATTGCTTTTGATTTGACCATTCTGAATAATCTTTTACCTGGATTACCAGGACATATTTCACCTGTGAATGACCCTAACTCTGCTAGACCGAATCCCATGTGAGGATATATCTTTGTAAGTTCTCCGTCTTTATCAAACCCTGCTGATAAACCTACAGGATTCTTATACTCTATACCATCAACCGTAGTATGCAAACTTTCATGTTTGTAATTCATCAAGAGTGATGTGAGTTTTCTTGTAATCCAGAACTTACCTAAAAAAACACCTACACGTTTGAGTGAGTAATGTGCTTGTTCAGGTTCCATCAAGAATATCAAAGGTCTGATTGCTTGATATCCTAACCATAAAAAATTGTTTCTTAATCCTATTAATGTTGACATTATAATCTCCTAATATATGTATTTATAAGACCTGCTTATTTTAGAAAACTGTCATTAACGACAAATACTGCTAACATAAAAAAGAAAGCAGATAATTGTATGATTGTGGGAACTACTACGAAAAGTAAGAGTGGATCGAATGCGCCTTTAGAAAAGAAATCTTTTTCTCTCCACTCTTCAAACTCTTCTGGTGTAGCATCTATAGTGTTATTTAAATGAAGAGATAATTGTTCTGGATATCTTTCGACTTCCTGTTGAACAGGTCTCTTCCATGAATCGTTACCGATCTTGTTCAATACACTCATTATGCTTTTGGTCTTGGACAGTTGCTTCTTACAATATAGTTAGATGCTCTTCTGAGTTCTCTCTGATCTAAGAGATCGTCATTATTTTTATCAGCATAGTCAAAGAGAGAAAGGTTAACTGTGCAACCTGCTTCTTTTAATTCTGCTTTAGAAACATAACCATCTGTATCTAAATCTAGTCTTCTCATTCTCCAGTCATCTGCGAATGCATTACTAACAAATCCAAGAGTTATTATTATAGCAAATAAAATCTTCATTTTTACCCCTTAAACAATTGGTGCAATTGCAAGTACACTTGTAATAAACAATAGCATAAGAACCGTTATTTCAAACGTTTCTTCTATGTTTCTTTTTGTGAGTTTTGCAGTATGCTCTCTTACTTTTTCGACCAATTCAGTCATTATAATATAATCTCCACTTATATAATTATATAACTACATGTTATACGCACTTATTTAGTACGTTTCTTTTTTCTCGGTATGGTGTTCAAGAAAATTAGTGCAACTTTTTTTTATTTTTCGGTGGTTGCTTTTCTAAAAACTCTTCTAGTTGATCATCGAGTGTGATACCAGTGTCTCTCAGATCAAATTCTTCAACATCAAATATATCTGGATCACTGTTGCCTAATATTCTTGACATTGCTTCTCTAATTCTCTTGTCTAAATCTTTATGAATTTCTTTTGGACTATTCAATGGTATTGTATTTTCATTAATCATTTCAAACCATGTTGCACTTGCGTTATCATAATGTGGTATAAACTGTTCATTCATTTTACTTCTATGTACGACATGATCTTTCGGCATAAGTAATTTTTCATCAGCACTTAAGGGTGCATAAGGATAAAAGATACATTGCGTTCTTCCTGTACCAGGTATCATAGATAAATGGCAAATCATAGGTAATGTAATTTCTACATGATCTCTAGTATCTCTAGTCATGCCTACTATCTCTGCACCAGATCGTGTCTTTAAGACTTCGTATCTAGTTGGTGTTAGTTCTTTAGGTGTTGCCATGCAAGTCAAATTGTTTTAGTTCGTAAGGAAAGTTTTCCTCGTTATAGATATTTATTCTTTCTTTCAAGTGCTCCAATGTGTAATTATCACACTGAAGATCATCTGAAATGTCGAACAATCTCATACTATCTTTTCCATCTGTCTTACGAAGACCACGACCTATCGATTGTAAGTTTCGTATTCTAGATTTAGAAGGACTTGCGAATACAATATTATCTATTCTTTTTATATTAACACCTGTAGAAAACGTTCCGTAAGATGCAAGTATTACACTTGAATTACTTTTTTCTACAATCTCTCTAACTGATTCTCTGTCTGCCGTATCTGTACCACCATATACATAGTGAAGATCATCGACTCTTCCATCTAACATTGGATATAAAACTTCACCATGTTTTTCTACGTACTGAAACAATACTAATGTATTACCTTTTAATGATGCAACTAAGTTTGTTATAAAAGAGTTACGTTCGTCTGAAGATACAAGATAATCCATTTCTTCTTGGTATGACATAGTATGACACTTTTTATGTTTTAATACTATACAATCTATATTAATATTAGCAATTGTACCCTCTTCCATAAGTTCTGATGATGATATAACTTTCTTTACAGGTCCAAATAAACCTTCTAGTTGTAATCTATGAACTTCTGATCCGTCTAAAGTACCTGTAGTGCCTATACGTATCGCAGTTTTCTTCATCTTTTCTAAGATACCTTTTAATGTTTGTGCTTTAAATAAATGTGCTTCATCGCCTACCACCACTTCGAAACTTTCCAAGACATCTTTAGGCGCCTTACTAAAACTTTGCCATGTAGTGATGGTGATGTCCGAATCAAATACTTGCTGACCTGAATAAATCTTACAAATCTCTTTATCATATCCATACTCTTGAAAATCCTTCGCCATTTGTTCTACTAATGACGTTGTTGGTACTATTATTACAGTTTTCTTATTATACCAACGTGCTAATAGATATATGATTAGAGACTTACCAGATGCAGTAGGAGACAATAAAAGTTGTCTACCATACTTGAGTGTAGTCTCTACTGCTTCCATTTGATAGTCTCTAGGTTCAAATGGTAGTTTGTATTCTTTCATGAAATATTTTTTAAGATCAAATTTTACATCAGTTTTCTCACCGATAACATCTGTAATACCTTCGAAATCATATCCTCTTTCTCTGCAAAACTCATCTACATACGGTAATAATCCAACGTATATCTGATTTGTTTTAATAGAAAATAATCTTACTTTCCCGTCCCAAAACTTCTTCTTGTAAGACGGCATAAACTTTGCATTTGGAACTGTAAAAGAAAAAAAGTCGTACAAGTCTCTTGCGAGGCCATCATCGCAATTAACTTTCATGAAGACCTCATTGATCTTCTCAACTGTAACTTTAGACATGTCTTGGTCCGTGAAACCAACTTACTAGAGATATTCTAGTGCCACGAGTCACGGGTTTTACTTGATGATACATATATGACGGAAATACAATGAGAGACCCTCTTTTCTTTGCACTATGAGGGACAGATTGTATCTTCTGATCTATATTAAATTTCCTTGGATTTGTTGATAACTGATCGAATATACCACTCGGATCGATGTATTGAAATGTGCCACCCTCGTAATCATCTGGGTCAGACAATTGAATAGTAGAAGATAACTTTCTAATGAAACCTGGTCTTTCACCTTGATCGAAAGGACCTGAATCTTGATGCCATGTGTAATGATCACCAGAAACTGCCGTTCCGTCTTTCACTGCTTTAGACCATTCAGCATCGAAATTATCTCTATGATGATATACTGTATACTGATGATGTTCTACTTCAGACCATGCAAAGTTCCAACCTGATGTCATATTACAACTGTTTATACCCTGTGTAATTTTATTATCAAGTTCTTCACCCATCATACCATGCTGAATCCATTTTATATCTGATTGTCTTATCTTAGAATCTCTTTTACCACCATGCCAACCTTCACTGCCATCAGCATCTATTTGTTTTCCGCCACCCCCTATCATTCCAGGGTCCCATTCTAATCTTTCTGCCGTACCAATAATTAAATCACATTCTTGAGGTGTGAGAAACTCTGGTATTATTGCTATTGGTGTTGGATAATTCATTATTGACCTGCCATAAATTTACGCCATTCTATAGTATTCTTAATAGTCTGATGTCTCCATGTAATGTTGTCCATACATCTTTTAAGAAAATCTATCACTTCAGTTAAGTATTCTATTTGTGCTCTTATCTTTTGCAAATCGGGGTCTGCATCAAAGAATACGCCCATATCATTTTTCATAATCTTAAGTCCGTCAAAAGGATCGGGATTCCACCCTAACTCTTTTACACGATCATCATCTAATTTACCATTAAACCATAACCACTTTTCTTTTCTAAGTAACTGATATTTGAATTGTACGTCTTTTAGTTTAATGATATGATCAGTTAGTAGTTCTGAATATTTAGCATGTAATTTAGGTACTTCTAGAGACGACTTATCTAATTCAATATCGTCTATTTGAACGTCTTTTTTCCATTCTGCTTTGATGTCATTTAATGTCATAATCTATATTATATCACAATAGGTGTGATTTATGAAGTAGTTTTTATTTCGTAATATGTAAATCTAAACGATACTGTGGCAATCACTGGTTCTGCATCTGCACCAGATTCTAACTCTACACCACTTAATGATATAGGAAAAGCATCATGAAATCTAAAGAATCTATTTGGTATATTCTTATTAGTATTTGTTACAAGTGTAATATCTGAATATTGATTTAAATCATTATCTATAGATGCTAATTGATTCGTACCTGTAGTTGCTGTTTCTGTGTACGTGCCAAACAATGATGGGTCAGATACAGGAACAATTTTGTCCATCCAATCATATATTTCTTTGAAGTTTTCTAAGTCCTCATCTACTAAAAAGTTTACATCTAAAGTATCAAAAGATACTTTATCACCAGGGAAGAAAGCATTTACACCTGCACCTGCTGGTTGTTCTGCTTCAGAAAATGTCAGACCAGGTATATTAACTGTTCTTACATAATACTCTACATTTGGTACTTTATCTATCAGAAGACGAAAGTTATTCTTGTTTAATATCGATTTGTTAATTTGTGCCATATATCTATTTATATAAATACAACTATGAAGATATTCGTATCTATTGCTTCGTTTATGGATCATCAACTTGAAGAGACGATTGATTCTTGTTTGGATAATGCTAGATTTCCAGATAGAATCAATATTGCAGTCTGCGATCAGTCAAAAGAGTTCAATCAAACTGTACACGACAAAGTAAAATATTATACATTTATGGACTATAGATCAGCAAGAGGTCCATGTTTTGCTAGGCATTTATTACAAACAATGATGCAAGACGAAGAATACTTTTTACAAATAGATTCACATACTCTTTTCGACAAAGATTGGGATATAAATCTTACGAAACATATAGACAATCTAGGCAACAATGCAATCATCTCTGCATATCCACTTGATCATGGTGATGACGATGATAATAAAAAAGATTGGACTTGGACTTTAATAGTAGACAAAGACAAACTATTTGATCGTCATACTTATTTTAATACACAGGCAAGTACTAATAAATCTAAAACTATTCACAATGGTTTTTTATTGGCCGCAGGTTTCTTATTTTCTCATAGATCATTTGTAGAACAAGTGCCCTATGACCCTGTGTTTTACTTCGCAGGAGAAGAACCCAGTCTCGCCCTAAGAGCATTTACACATAACTTTGACATATATCATATACCAGATATACCAGTACGTCATAACTATATCAATAATGGTGAAAGACCATTACATTGGGATAGAGATGATGAATGGAAAAGATTGCAGATTATATCAGAAAATAGATTCTCTGATCTTATAGAAGATAGACTGCGTGGTGTATATGGATTAGGGTACCAGAGATCGATTTCAGATTACAGAAGATACTGTGGTATCGACTATCTAAATCGTGCTATCGTTTCCGATATTGCGATTGGTAAATCGACCCCTGGCAGTTCTTAACTACTTCTCGTTAACAAACTCATTAAGTTGTCTTGCGACACTAATAACCTCTTCAGTTGAAACAAACTGATCACCGTAAGGTTTTCTGTCGTTTGGGAAGTTGTTATTGTGTTCTACAATCGCCTCATTTGATCTATAGATATTGCCCTCTAATAGACCCTGTGCTTGATTGAGTAAGTCTGCTCGGATTTCAAATCCTGATTTTGGTTGTGTCATAATTCCTCCTGTGTGTATGTGTGTTAATGACCTTATATTTAGTGCGTAAAAAAACTTGACAATGACCCTCACTTTTTAGTATACTTATCTTGTTAGTTCGAAATAGTAGTTTAATCAACTATCTTCTAAGAGAAGCGGCAAGACCAATTGATGATTGTGAGACCGAAGTTCGATAACAGACCCCGACGGGAACTACTGAAGAGTATTGGATCGAAGTCGGGGTCGTTTTTTTTGGCATAAAAAAAGAGGTCCCGAAAGACCTCTTTTATCGAATCAATGATTCTTACAGAATGTTAGTTACTTTTAACTTTCTGTAGTATTGGTTAGAACCGTCAGATGCTAAACCATTGCTTGGTGTTGATCCAACAAATGGGTTTGATACCATTCCGTATCTTGTTTTAAACCCGATTTTTGGTTGGAAAGTGTTCTCGCCAACTGCTCTCACCATTTGTAGTGGAACGTATGGACAATAGAACATACCAGCATCGTATGGATTACTTCCTCTATAACCAACTGTTAAGTAGTCTGAACCTGCATAAGGGTCAACATATACTTTAACTCTACCGTTTAAGACACCAGCAAATGTATTGCCTGTATCATCAACGTTTAAGTTAGTTGATAGAGCAGGTGTGTAATCTAATACTCCTGCCATTGATAGAGCAGATGCTACATCACTAGAACAAAGGATAAAGTTACCTTTTCCTCTTCTTGTTTCTTTTGCGATTGTATTACTTTCTCTTTCAATTTGGAATAATAGTCCTTTGAATTTCTCAACTGACCATCTTCCGTTTGCATCAACGTCTAAGTTGAAAGTACCAGCACTTGCTGTTGCCGCCGCACCAGTTTTTGCTTGATTGTTTACTTCTCTTACAACTTCTCTGTTGATTTCTGCTAATATTTCAGCAGACAGAATGTTTGCTAATTCTGATTCTGCATCAAGACCGTGGATTGCTTTTAAGTCTTGTGCTAACTCTAGTGAGTATTCCGCTTTGAGTGCTCTTGAAACTGCTGTAACAGTTGCTTTCTCGATTGTGAAAGACATAGCGGCGAATGAGTTACCATCACCTAATCCTTCAGCAGTCGCAGTGCTCATACCTGTAGTTGTAGCATTTTGATAAGCAGATGACCCTGCGAATGGATCACCTTCAGGATCTGAATTGACCCCTGCTGTATCATCATCTGCCCCGGCAGAAAATGCTGTTCTAGGTTCGTTGATTCCCATTGCTTCAGAGTTTGCTAACCTTGAACCTGATGGGTAATCTTGATATCTTGCCTTCATGGCAAAGATAAGTCCTGTAGGACCAGTCATTGGTTGAACACCGCAAATGTCGTAAGCAACGAGATTTGGCATAGCACGTCTTACTAATGAGATCAAAATTGGATCCCAGTTAGAAATAGCGGCCCCAGTAGAGTTTAAAGGTGCTGCCTCAGATAAACTTTGTCTATCTTCTGCAAGTGCTTTCTCTTGGTTTTCGAGAATCACTGCTGTAACCGCTTTCTTGTAGTTATCACCGATCTCTGGAAGATCGTTGTGCTCTAGAATAGGCGACCACTTCTCTTGTAAATTTTCTGATTGAAACATTTTACAATTTCTCCTTTAAATTAACCTAATGGTTTTAGTTTGCTTATTGCAGTTGAATACTGATTCATAGCAGGGTCAAGAATAGTTTCTTTCTCTTCTGAGAAATCACCAGTTCCTTCTTCTACTACAGTTTCTTCTGCAATCGTTTCACCGTCAGACGGAAAGTATGCTTCTTTGATTTCGCCAATCTTCTCTGCGAAGTCTGACTCATCTATGAAGTCTACACCGTTTGATAATGAAACTAGTTTTTCTACTTGTGACTCAGACAAGTCGGAACATGCCTGTCTCACAATGTTGTCTCTTTTAAGAGTTTCGACTTCTTCGGTTAAACCCATATTCTTAGATACTTCGTTATCCAATTTGTCTTCCATCTCATCGAGACGATTTGCGAGTTCGTCCATGACATTGTACTTCTCTTCAGGTACTTCTACGTAATGCTCTACGAAAAGGTTCTTTAATCCTTCGATAAAGTTTTCAGTCATTTCTGATCTCAAACCTCTTTCTATTGCGAGTTCGTTTTCTTTCGTCCACTCTTCAGCACAAAATGTTAGATACTTGTCAACTGCCTCGGAAAGGTCTTCTTTGACTTGATCTACTGAGGTTTTTAAATTCTCTGAGTACTCAGACTCAAGTTGTTCTTTGATCTCTTCGACTTTAGATGATACTGCCGCCTTAAAGATTGTTCTTGCTTTTTCAGAATTTTCTTCTGAAAGTTCTAGTGCTTCAGAAATTTTAGATAGGTCGTCTTCTATTTCAATTTCAACAAGATCAGACTCGATTGAGGCCTCTTCTTTGACATCATCTTCAGAGTCTTTCATTTTGTCTTTCATTGCTTTCACCATTTTAGGGTCTTTCATTTCGTCCTTCTTCATTGGTTCTTTCATTGATTTGACAACTTTCTCGTCATCTTCGTCTTCGTCCTCTTTCTTTAATTCCTGCATATCTTCAGGTTTTTTGTCTTTCATTGCTTTGACCATTTTAGGGTCTTTCATTGAATTAATTTTGTTATAACCTTCTTCAACGTCTTCATCATCTTTTTTCTTCATGAGTTCAACTATTGATCTTGCGATTTCTGCCTTAGTCAAGGATTCGTCTACTTCTTCTTCGTCAGACATGTCCATTTTTAACTTCATAAGTTCTTGTTTGTCCATGCCCTTCATCTTGTCGACCATTGCCTTGATCATTGCCATTTTTGAAGGTTTATCTTCATCTTCGTCCTTCAATTCGGCAACTTTTTTCAACTTCGGTTGCGGTTCTGCTGGTGCTTCACCTTTCTGTTGAGGATCACCAGATACTTCTTTAGTATTTGATGCACTCTTAACAGATGCAACTGCTTTGTCAACAGGATTTTCTTCAGGTTTGACGACTTCACCTTTACCACTTTCAATTGAAGCGGCGTCTGATGAACCTTGCTTAACAGGTTTTTGATCCCCTTTCTCTGCTTTAGCATCAGGTTGTTGACCATTTGCCTCGGTCATCACTTCTGCGATTGCAGTTTCAAGGTTGTTTTCTAAATCTGCCATTTTTTTCTCCTGTTTGAGTATTTTAAATAACTCTTTTATTTATATGTTAAAGGTTCTCAACGAACTTTTTCCATAGATTTAGTTTGGTTTCTTCAAGTTTCTGTAGTCTTGCAGTTTTTAATTCTTTCTGCATTAAGTCTAAATCTTTTGCTTTCAGAATACCATTTTCATATATCCATTCTACCCCTTCCATGATTCCCTCTACGAAGGCCTCTGGTGCAGATGGATCTGCAACTATATCAGCGGCAGTCGCCAACTGAAAGTCACTTTTTACATGTTGAGCACCATTCTTTTGTTCTAGTGAACCTAGACCTCTAGAAGATACCCCTAACTTAGCACCATCGTTTATGAGATTTTTTACAATCTCTCCATTTGGTGTACTTAAAATCTTTGCTCTCCCCATGAAATTATTACCATCTTCTTCTAGTTTGGTAATCATGTGAGATACTTTGTCTAAATTGATTGTTGGTCCGTCTGGGTGTCCTAACTCACCAAACGCACGATCTTGTTCTACAAATTCTTTATTGTATCTATTGACTTCTTTTCTCATTATTTCTTTAGGATATACACGACCATTTCTGTTTTTAATCTCAGATTGCATGAATACTCCCTCTATGAAATATTCTTTTTGACCCTTTTCATTCTCTTCTACAATAACGGGTGATACACTGTAGTCGTTATATTCAGATATTAATTTCATCTATTGCTCCTAAAATTTCTTCTTTAGAGATGTTTTCTTCACCCATTTGTAACATTACATTCTTTATATTCTTCATCTCTTTCTCAGCACTTTTTATATCTTTGTATGTGCCGATTTTAACTTCGTCCATGTATACATGAATCTTTCTTCTTCTATCTTCACCATATACGATGTTGACAGTTTTGCCAGAAACCTTTTGGGTTTCTCTTTTTACTTCCTTCTGATCTTTAGGAAGTTTGAATTTGGCCTCATTCAGTTCTTGAGTTATCTGTTTCCAAGTCTTGCTCATTGTTGTTCCAATCTACTTGCATTTCAACTCTTTTCATGTCTACTACTTCTGCTGTTTTACTTTTGATCGTATCAAAAATTGTATCTTTAGCATCTGTTAGTTTACCTGCTTCGATTTGATCTACTATTTTTCTTGTATCACTCATTCTTAGAATCCTCCAAATTCATCATTATCATCTTCTCCTTCACCACCACCTTCAGATTGAATCTCTTGATCAATGACTTCTATTTCTTCATCAGTCTGGTTCAAGATATTCTTTCTAACGTATGAGTTAGAGAAGTACTTACCAATATATGATTCCGCTGTAGAAAGAAGATCAAGTCTTTCTTTCATAATCTCTTGCTCTTTTAATTCAGTGAAATGATTATCAGTAGCAAAATCATATCTCATAAAGTCTGCGATAGCATCGAACTCATCTGCTTTCATGATATTCTTTAATATCAATTGTGTTCTCAGCATATCTGTAAACACTCTTGCAAACTTAGTCTGCAATCGTTTTGTGAACTTATTAAACTTAAGTTCATCTCTAGAAATCTCAGATGATCGACCCATATTGAATCCATTATCTGCTTCCATTCTAGTAACAGGAACATTTAGAGATCGATATAACTTCTTCTTGAAGTATTCTATATCATCTATATCTGCCAAGTTTTGACCACCTGGCAAAGTAGTTATCTCTGTCCCTCGGCCACCCTCTCTTCTAGGTAACCAAAAATCTTCTAGCATGGACATGTGGCGTCTATCATCTTTGATTTCGCCAGTGTCTGCATTATAAACAAGTTTATTTCTATACTTGTTCATGACATCTGCAAGATATTGTTCTGCTTTTGCTTTTGGCAAGTTACCAACATCAATGTAGAAGATTCTTCTTTCTGGTGCTCTTGATATTCTATAGATCACCAATGCATCTTCCATCATTGCTAACTGGTTCGCAGTCTTCAATGCTTTATGCAAATATCCGATTACAATATTCTTAGTGTAATCTAACATTCCAGAAGTAGTATAACTTACTGCCTCTGGTGCTATTTTAAGAGTTGCGCCTTCGTTAGCACTGCTCTTATCAAAACCTTTATCGTTGAATACGTAGAACTCTTCAACTTTTTTAATTCGTTCGATTTGTGTATTTTTATCTTTTTCTTTTTCTACGTTTCGAACTTTCTTGATCTTTAACGGATCAATGTTTCTAATGTCGACCATACCTTGGTTTGGTCTTTTTGAATCCACTACCTTATGGAAGTAAATTCTACCATCAACGTACCATTTTCTGAAGATTTCGTGAGAGTTCTGATTGAACTTCATCATAGATAAAATGTGCTTGAACTCATCTTGTATCTTCTTCTTGATACTTTGAGTTAGTCCGAGTGACTCTAAATCTAGTGTCACTACTCTATCCTCAGTATCAGATATTACGCATTCGTTTACGATATCTTCGATGGCCGCGTCACATTCGGGAACTAGTGATGTTTCCCTGTATCTTCGAATGAGACCAATCTCATCTTTGATACCACCTTCCATATCGACATAAGACCCGTATGCCCCACCCGATATGAAACCCCCAGGTTGTTTGCTGATGACTGGTGTTCCGTCATCAATTTGTGGGGGTACGAAAGACGCCGCGGACGTCTTCTCTATGTCTTTACCTCGTAATTCTTCTTTCTTACGAGTTATTTCAAACCCAAATATTTCCATAATCTATATTTATATCACCCCTATTGGGGTGATATATCCGTAATTAAACGACTCTTTCCCAGTGAGAGTATTGGAATTCAACATCAAATGTCTCCAATGCATCGACTGTCTCGTAAGATAAGTCAATTGCACCTATTGAAGTAGGAAACATGTTAAAGAATTCGTATCTTGCTAACACTGAGTCGTCTTTGTTTAATTGTTCGACAAATGCCCTGTCAACTAAGTAATCTAATGATGTGATACCTTCTCCAGAATCTAATTCTTGAATATCTGTTTGCCAAGATTCTAGTTCTGTTCTTGCTGAAAACTCAACGTCATTAATAATAGTTACTGTCCAAGGTTCAAATGTTCTATCTCCTGCGAGTTTTAGAACGTGACCTCTGAACTGTTGTTCAACTACACCTACTGTAGCGGCAGGAATCTGTGCGGCCTGACATAGAAATTCGATTTTGTTCCCGGATCTAGGTATGAAAACTCTAAATCTGTTTGCTCTTGGACCACCACCGATTAACTGTGCTTTAAATTGATCTATACTTGCCATGCTTTACTCCTTAAACTGCTCCGTAGATTTCTTCGAACTCGACACCACTTCTTGATGCAACAAAGTTCAATGTAATAAAGTTGATAGACTTAGCAGGTTTAATAAAGATAGAACATACAAATTCGTTTCTATCTATGACTGAATCAGTATTATTTGTTTCGTCACAAATAACTGAGAAGTCTACTAAACCTCTTCTGTTCTTAACATCTCTTAAGAAAGGTTCTACAGTTGATCTAAACTGTGCTCTAGTGAATGCATCGTTATATTCGAACAATTGCGACTTAGCGGCAATTGATATTGCTTTCTCTAGTACCATGAACAATCTTCTGACATTGATTCTATCGAATGCTGAAGGACTTGTTAATGCTGTTTTATCTCCGAACAATACTGTACCTTGTCCTGGGAATGTTACTATCGGATTGATTCTTAACTTGTAGAGTTCATCTCTTGATGCTTGTTTTGGATTATAAGCAAGTTTAGTGATTCCTAAATATTGACCTCTATTGAATCCTGCTGGTGAGAACCATGGATCTTGTAGTAAGTCTGATCTTGCCATAATACCTGCAGTGTGCCCGTTTCCTGGAACCCAACAGAATCTATCGTTAAATCTATCATATTGATATACCCAACCTGAATCTAATACTGCATAAGAACTTGAAGTAACTGATGCGTAATCTGCCTTAACCTGTGCGGTTTGGTTTGATTCTGATGATTGGTTAACTACACTGTTTTTCTTAGGTGATGCAACTACTAGAACATCTTTTCTTAACTCTGCAATGTTAATAGCGGAATTAACAATAGAGTTGTGATCTGCTCTAATATCTTGATCTGTTCCTGAACCGTTGTCTGTTCTTGTTGATCCTACAATCAAGAATGAATAATCTTGAGTTTCTCCATCTTCGAAATGTTTCTGAAGGGCCGCAGTTTTTTCTCCTGCTGTTGGGGTTCTTCCATCTACTCCTGCTGATAGTGAACTATTGATTGGAAGAGCAGGTCTTAAGAATGCGGCAGATAATGAACCATTTAAAGTTCTATCGTTACCTGCATTGCCATTACCCATGATCAATACATCATGTCCTGACCAATATATGTATTTTGAACCTCTTGCAATAACATCTTTATAGAAATTTGAATTTCCTGATGCATCTTTACCATCACTTGCTAATGAAACAAAAGCAAATGTTTCTAAGATTGTATCTTTAGTTCCTGTCCAAAGTCCATCTTCGTCTGAAACTACAACATGAATCTCATCGTTTGATGCTCCAGCGGCAGTTGCTACTGCTGAAGTACCTGGTGCTTTATCAAAAGAATCTGAGAATTCCCAGAATCTATTAATTGCTTCATCATCTGCTACTGCTGATAATAATCCAGTACCTGCTGGTTGATTCAATGCTTCAATTGTTAGTGCATTTGTGTTGATTGCTGTAATTCTATATCTATCTGAATGACTAGCAAATGTGATAATGTCTCGTACTTTAAATGCTGTACCATTATCAACGTTAATTGTCGTACTTGTGGCCGCGTGACCTGAATTTTGGTTTACTGCGTTCACTGAATTGTTATTAAATGCGTTACCTGATCCACATATTGAGACTTTGAGTGAGTTACCTAAAGCACCTGGATATCTTGCGACCCAGTTTCCTGCTGTAGATGCCTGACCACCACCCTCAAATGTGTTTATATAATCGTCATCGTTCTTTAAATTTAATGCTGAGGATCCACTTGCGTTTGCAGATTTTAACCCTGTTGTGTTAATTCTGACTACTTTTAGTGCTGATCCATATCTTAGGAAAGAGTCTGCTGAATAAAAATCTTCTGCTCCAGCATCTGTATTCGCAGGTTGATGTACGCAATCAACCAACTCTTGTCCGCTAGAAACTGTTTTTACTTCGTCAACAGGACCCCATTGAAAGACACCAGCAAACGCCCCTACTGTAGAGGAAACTGCTGGAACAACATTCGAAAGATCAACTTCTTTGATCTGAACGCCTGGTGATACTTGAAATGCCATACTTTTCTCCTGTTAAACTAAAAAAGTTTGTTTACTGTTTTATTTATAATCTTTAGTATCTCACTAGATTATTTGTTTTGATAAAACTCGTTAGAATCGTTGAACCATCTATCTCCTTGATCGTCAACAAAACTTGTTTCAACTTTTTCGTCTTGTTCGCCAAATACTCCGGGTGGTAATATATCATCTTCGATTAATTTTTGTTGCTCGGAATATAGCAAATCTTTTATTTTTTTATCGGTTAGATTAGTAAAAAAGTCAGTGGTAATAAACCAACTGAACAATACTAAATTCATAACCATATCGTCATGGTACCCTCTGTCTGCTTCAAACGAATTACCTTTACTAATAAACGTCATCAGTTCTGTAATCGTTGCTCTATCTTGAATGAAAAGTCTATTCTCTTCTAACAATTCTTTCATTGTAGAACAACCTATACGTTTGATTCTACGTGTCATTGTGATACCTATATCCTGTGCTTTTGTCATACCTTGAACAAAAACGTTTGGATATTCTATGTCATAATGTAACTGACTTGCAACCATACCACCTTCTGCATTATTTTCTATGATGACAATCGCATCATTGTATGGTTTACAATACTTATTTAGTAAATCTGGGTATATCATAGGACTTACAGTATTGTCTCTATATGTACATACTTGTCTAAAAGGTTTCGTAGATACATCGAAGATACTAAAAGTAGAGTAATCTAAACCACGACCTTTTGAAACATCTACTGTACAGATATAATCATGACCTTCTTTTGGTCTTTCATATACATTTACACCATCTCTATTCCATTCTGGATCGATTGCTCTCATACCTAGTAGTGTATCTGAGTTGACAAGTGTATTACCCGTACCAAGAAAGGAATTCCCGTACTCTTGTTCAAACTGTGCCTCTGATGTATTTGCTATAGTTTCTTTTTTCCATTCTTCATCACGACCAGGAACATCAAACCAATTGATCAAGAAATGTTTATATTCTGAGTTACCATGTATAGCACTTTCGTATATCTTATGGAACATATTACCAACACCATTTGCAGTAGATGTAATAATAACTTTTGAATTTTTACCAGATGTGATTACAGGATATGT
>CEUK01028689.1_pt1 | contig 26772 bp, 22 predicted proteins | sample 356451 | NCBI WGS metagenome assembly CEUK01 (sample SAMEA2622843, study PRJEB7988) | marine metagenome | isolation source: saline water (ENVO:00002010), including
TGAAGCTTGTTTTGCATCAAATATAGGTGAATTAAAAGTTGTTAACACACAATTTGGAACACATTTAATTCAAGTTACTCAAAAAAGTAGAAAGATAAAAAAGGTAAAAATAGCATATATTGATAGGAATATAGAGCCTAGTACGGAAACATATAATAATTATTATGCACAAGCAGCTATGTTTGCATCAAAAATTTTAAATGAAAAAATTAACTTTGATACATTAGTTGTAAAAGAAAATTTAGTAAAAAGAAGCGATAAAAAAGTTAACGTTACTAAAGAAAATATTAGTGGATTGCCTAATTCTAGAGAGATGGTTAGATGGATTCATCAAAATGATGAAGGTGCAATTTCTGAAGTTTTTCAATTTGACGATTCCTATGTTGTAGCCTACTTAACTAAAAAGTATAATGAAGGCTTAGTTCCATTGTCTGAAAATACAGAGCAGATAAGATCCCTTGTTCTAAATGAAAATAAATATAATAGAATTGCCAGAGAATACACTTCATTGGATAGTTTAGAAAAATATAAAGAAAAATTTGGATACGAAATTAGTACTAAAGAAATAGTTTTTTCAAATAATAATATTGATGGAATAGGATTTGCTCCTAATTTAGTTGGAGTATCATTTGCAATTGATAATAATATAACTTTTGGACCAATAAAAGGAGTAAACAATGCATACTTAATTAAAGTTATTTCTAAACAGAGAAATAATGAAATTGTAAATGATTATGTGCCAAAAAAGAACTTGATGCAAAAAGAATTAGGACAAATATCACCTTCATTATCTTTCAATGTTTTAAAGGAAATTGCAAATATTGAAGATAATAGGTTTGAATTTTATTAATTTAATTTAGCGTAATATTTGTAGCCTATAAGAATCAAGATTAATAAATATAAATAATAGTATTGTAAAACCTATTAAAGATGATCCCCCATAGCTAATAAAGGGAAGTGGAATTCCAATTACTGGTAAAAGTCCAATTGTCATACCAATATTAATAACAAAGTGTGCAAATAAAATTGAGGCGACACTGTATCCATAAATTCTACTAAAATTTGAACGTTGTCTTTCTGCTAAAAATAAAATTCTAACTAGCAGTCCTAAGTAGATACTAAAGAAAAATAAACTCCCAAAAAAACCCCATTCTTCTCCTATTGTACAAAAAATAAAATCAGTGCTTTGTTCTGGAACAAAATCAAATCTAGTTTGTGTTCCACTTAGAAATCCTTTTCCAAATAAACCACCAGATCCTATTGCTATTTTAGATTGGATTAAATTATATCCAGCTCCTTGTGGGTCAAATTCTTTTCCTATTAATACATTAATTCTTTTTCTATGATGGTCTGAAAGGATATTTTCAAAAAAATAATTTACACTAAGAATAAAAGAACATGAAATAACTAGTGAACTAATAATTAGGTAAAGTTGTTTTTTTTCCTTGCGTGAGAGGAAACATAAAATAGTTGAAATAGCAAATAAAATGTATATTAAAATTAATTTTTCAAATAAAAGAGAAGTAATAAATAAAACTAAAATAATTAAACCAAAAATTAAAATGTTTCCTGACAACCCTTCTCTGTAAAACACAAGAACAAATGAAGTGAAAGTTAACGCCGTTCCTAAATCGTTTTGAAGAATTATTAATAAAAAGGGAATAATTATTAAAGAATATGAGAATATTTTTTGTTTCATATCCATTTTTTTAGCGAGAATCCCATTATAATATTTAGCAAGAGCAAGAGCACTAGCAAATTTTGCAAATTCAGATGGCTGAAATTTAAATCCACCGATTTTATACCATGAACTTGCACCACCAGTAACATCACCTACGAAAAGAACTCCAACCAATAAAAAGATGATACATATATAAAATAAATAAGAAAGTGTAAAAAAGAACTTCCAGTCGATAATTAAAAGAATAAATGCAACAAGTGTAGAAATTATTATGAAAAATATTTGTTTCCCGTACCTACTATTAAAATCTAAAACAAAATTAATATCTTCATTATACTGTGATGCATAAATATTTATCCATCCAAAAAATAATAGAAAAATATATAATACTATACTTAAAACATCAATATTTTCAAATATATTTTTAGCCTTTCTCATTTTTCTGAACTTAAAATCCCATTTAAAATAAAGTTTTCTTGACTAATATTGGAAATTTTATTTTTCAGATACTTTTCAATCATAAGTGTAGCAATAGGAGCAGCCCATGTTGCTCCCCAGCCACCATTTTCAACATAAACAGCTATAGCAATTTTAGGATTTTTTCTAGGGGCAAAAGCTATAAATATTGAGTGGTCTTCTCCATGAGGGTTTTGTGCAGTTCCAGTTTTCCCACAAACAACTATACTATCAATTTGAGAATTTACTGCTGTTCCTTCATTGCCAGTTAAGACTTTTTCCATTCCATCTATTATGGGCTCAAAATATTTTTTATCAATGGAACAAAATCTTTTTTTTAAAAAGCTACTATCAATCTGTGATCCAGAAATTCCTTTTATTATGTGAGGAGTATAGTAATAACCTTTATTTGCAATAATTGCAGTTATATTTGCCATTTGTAATGGTGTGAGTAAGAGTTCTCCCTGACCTATGGCCATAGAAATTATTGTATTAGCGTTCCAACTACCCCTGTATAATGAGTTATAATATTTTGATGATGGTAGTTTTCCTGGACTACCATGAATAAAGTCATTATTTAAATATCTTCCTATCCCAAAGCTATTTAAATGGCTATACCAATTGTTATATGCAGTAATAGTATTTGGAAATTTTTTAAAATATTTTTCAAATGTATGACAAAAATATGTGTTACAAGAAATCTCAATACTACTTTCAAGGTTAACTGGAGATTTATGAGGATGACAAGAAACTTTTTTATTGAAATCATAACTATATCCATTATTGCAATGAAAATTATTTTTTTCATTAACAATGTTTTCTTGCAATACAATTAGGCCATTAATTAATTTAAAAATTGACCCAGGAGGGTATGTTCCTTGCAAGGCGCGATTAAATAGTGGTTTATTTCTATTTGTTAATAATTTATTGTAATTTTTCGAACGATTTCTCCCTACTAATAAGTTGGGATTGTATGTTGGCGAAGAAACTAAAGATAATATTTCTCCACTTGAAGGTTCAATAGCGGCTATTGCACCCACTTTATTTTTCATTAATTTTTCACCATATTCTTGTAAGTTTATGTCAATTGTTGAAACTAGATTTTTACCTGCAATAGAAAGAGAATCAAATTTTCCATTTTGGAATTTTCCTTGATCCCTGTTATGTACATCAACTAATTTAATACTCATTCCTTTAATACCTCTCAATTCTTGTTCATATGCAGCTTCAATTCCACTTATTCCCGAAAGATCACCTTTGACATAATATTTATCATTAATTGTTTTGTTTGTATTTACTTCTCCAAGATATCCAATAACATGTGTAGCTATATTTGTAGGATAGTTTCTCATTGTTAATTTTCTTAAATAGAAGCCTGGAAACTGAAATAATTTTTCAGATAAAGTAGTTGCGTTTTTAAGATTAAGATGTTTGATAAATACACTTTCTTTATATTTTGAATAGTTAGAAGCAAGTTGGTATTTTTTTAAATATTCATCTTTAGAAATATTTAAGAGGTTACATAGGTATAAAGTATCAATTGTTTTGTTTATTAGCTCTCTAGGAATTATCATTAAATCATATGCAGGAACATTTGCAACGATTAATCTGTTATTTCGATCATATATTAATCCTCTAACAGCTTGTTGAACATCATATCTTAAAACATTATTATTTGCCGAAAACTTATAATTTTTATTTATAACTTGAATATAAAAAAGTTTGACAATAAAGATTATTGCAATAGTTATGAAGATACTAAGAATGATTTTATTTCTATAATTATATTTTATCATTTCTGTTTTTTAATTGCTAGCTCTGTAATTATAATAACTATAAGTGAAATAATAGAACTAGAAATAATTTTTATAAATATTTTAAAATTAAAATCTAAATGTTCAATGAAAAATAAACATGAAGAATGAATTAATATTAAAATAAAGCTAAAAACAATAAAAGATTTATATCCAATCCTTTCTAAGGATATCTCATCATTTTCATTTAGTAAATTATAAGGAATACTAATTTTGCCCAACATAGGCTTTAAGAATCCAATTAGAACACATGCTGTTGAGTGAAATCCGATTGTGGAAGAGAAAAGATCATTTACAAATCCAATAAAAAAAGAAAATAATATCAAAAACCATTTTTGAATTTTTAGAGGTAACTTGATTATTAGAATAATATATAAGAAAGGAATTATATAAGAATTAAATAATATTTCATTTAGTACTAATACTTGAAGAAGAGTATATATAATGGCAAGAAAAAAATATTTAATCATTATTTTATTCATTTGTATTTTTTTCTAATTGTATTTTTTCGTTATAATTTAGCGACTTAACTATATATACGAAATAGAGTTTATTAAAATCTTCATGAAGTTTAACACTTACATTAAAGTATCCTCCTTGTTTTTTTTCAAAGGAATTAATAACACCAATATCTATATTTTCTGGAAAAATTGTACTATGGCTATTTGTTGAAATTGAGTCTCCTTTTGCGATACTTATATGGCTTGGAAAGTTGGTAATACTAGCTGTTCTATAATTAAATCCATCCCATTTTAAAATACCATTATGATAATTTTTTTTTAGTTTAATTCCTAATGAAGATTTTCTATTTAATAATGATATTGCTATAGAATAATTTTCAGATACAGATTTTATTATTCCTATAACGCCATTTTGTGTAATGACTCCCATACCCTCTTTTATTCCGTGTTTTTCCCCTTTGTTTAGAGTGATAAAGTTATTTCTTTTATGTATTGAGTTGTTTACAACTTTTGCTTGTTGATATGAAAAAAGATTTGACATTTCTAAATGTGAATCAATTATATTTGACTTTATATCTAAAATAGAATGTAATTTTGCATTTTCTTTAGCAAGTAATAAATTTTGTTCTTTTAATCTAAAATAGTTTTGTAATTTTTTAGATGTATTGAAAATATTTGATGTGTATTTTACAATATTTTTGTTAAACAATGATTGCTGATAAGTGTTGTTTTGAATTAACAAGTATATTGAAAAAGATTCTACTATTAAGAATAAAAGTATGAATTGATTAAGTTTAATAAACCGTATTAGGTTATGCATCTCCTCTTATAGCCTATTGAATTAAAAATGAATAGCTTTCCGTATTTTTAAGTGCAATTCCTGTACCTCTTGCTACTGCTCTTAGAGGGTCTTCAGCTACATATACTGGTAGTTTTGTTTTTTGGGATATGCGTTTATCCAATCCTCGTAGCATTGATCCTCCACCGGTTAAATATAATCCTTCGTTATAAATATCAGCGGATAATGCTGGAGGAGTATTAAAAAGTGCATTCATCACAGCATCTTCAATTTGTTCAATAGAATTATTTAATGCACCAGCTATTTCTTTATAAGTAACTATCACTTCTTTGGGAATCCCACTCATCAAATCTCTTCCATGAACAGCGTAATTTGGTGGATGTTCATCTAATTCTGTTAATGCTGATCCGACATTAATTTTAATATTTTCAGCCATTATATCTCCAACAGCGATATTATGTCTTGTTTTCATATATGTTTTGATATTGTCTGTAAATTCATCTCCAGCAACTCGTATAGATTTATCACATACAATTCCTCCAAGAGAAATCACCGCAATTTCTGTAGTCCCTCCGCCAATATCAATAACCATATTGCCTTTGGGTTCTAGAACATCAATTCCAATACCTATTGCTGCAGCCATAGGTTCATGGATCAGCCAAACTTCTTTTGCTCCTGCATGCTCTGCAGAATCAATTACAGCACGCTTTTCAACTTCAGTAACTCCGGAGGGAATACAAACCACCATTTTTAGAGCAGGAGAAAAAAGAGATCTCTTTTTTTGAATCATATCAATAAATCCTCGAATCATCTGTTCAGATGATTGAAAGTCAGCAATTACCCCATCTTTTAATGGTCTTAAAGTTTCTATTTCTTTATGTGCTTTTCCATGCATTTGTTGTGCTTTTTTACCAATTGCAATAACTTCTCCTGTTCTTACATTTTTGGCAACAATTGAGGGTTCATCTACAACTACTTTATCATTATGAATGATTAATGTATTTGCTGTTCCTAAGTCAATAGCGATAGCCTCTTGCATAAAATTGAAAAATCCCATATTTTTATATTTAATGTTTAAAATGTCTAGTTCCTGTAAATACCATAGCAATATTATTTTTATTACAATAGTCAATGGTTAATTTATCTTTTATTGAACCTCCAGGTTGAATTACTGATGTAATTCCGGATGCATGTGCAATGCTAACACAGTCAGGAAATGGAAAAAAAGCATCAGAAGCCATAACAGCACCATTCAAATTCATATTAAATTTTTTTGCTTTTGTAATAGCTTGTTCCAAAGCATCAACTCTAGATGTTTGACCTGTACCGCTTGCTAATAATTGCTCATTTTTAACTAAAACAATTGTATTTGATTTAGTGTGCTTGCATATTTTAGATGCAAAAATTAAATCTTTTATTTCTTCTTCACTAGGTGATATTTTTGTTACTGATTTCATATCACTTTCCAAATCTGTTTTTAAATCTTTTTCTTGTTGCAACACTCCATTCAAGGCAGTTCTAAATTGTAATTTAGGTAATGCAACCTTAAGTTGTTTTAATATAATTCTTTTTTTATTTTCTCTAAGTATATTTAAAGCTTCATCAGAAAAAGAAGGCGCAATTAAGACTTCGTAAAATAGTTTATGTATTTCTTTAGCAGTTGATATATCAATTTTATCATTTGAAATTAGGATACCACCAAAAGCAGATTGTGGATCACTTTCTAATGCAAGTTTCCATGCATTTTTATTATTCTCTCTACTTGCCACACCACATGCATTATTATGCTTAAGAATGGCAAAAGTTGTACTTTTGAATTCTGAAATTAAGTTAACGCCAGCGTCAATATCAAGTAAATTATTATAGGATAATTCTTTACCATTCAATTTTTCAAACATATCATTTAAATTACCAAAAAATATTCCCTTTTGATGAGGATTCTCACCATACCTTAGAGTTGTATTATTATTTATACTGTGTTTAAATGAATTCTCTGAAAATTGATTATTGAAATATTTAAAAATAGCAGTATCATAATGCGAAGAAGTATTAAATGCTTCAGTTGCAAATTCTTTTCTTTGCTTAATATTGGAATAATTACCATTTTCTAGTATATCAATAAGATTTGAATATTGCTCCATTTTTGAAACAACTAGAACATCCTTATAATTTTTTGCAGCAGCTCGTATTAATGATATACCTCCAATATCTATTTTTTCAATAATATCTTTTTCATCACTGTCTGAATTAACCGTTTTTTCAAATGGATAGAGATCAACAATAATTAAGTCAAATTCTGGAATATTATAATTTTTAAGTTGTTCTTTGTCTTCTCTTAATTCTCTTCTTGCAAGTATCCCTCCAAAAATATTTGGATGTAATGTTTTAACTCTTCCACCTAAAATAGACGGATAAGAAGTTAAATCCTCAACTTTATTTACAGGTATCCCTTGCTTTTTTATAAATATTTCTGTTCCTCCAGTAGAAAATAGAGTTATGTTTAAAGAGTGTAACTTTTTCAATACTTCTTCAAGTCCATCTTTGGAAAACACAGAGATTAGTGCATTTTTAATTACTCGTTTTTCTAACATAGGATTTGTTAAATATTATATGCAATTTTACTTAAATCAATTAGCAATTAAAAGCTAATTAATACTAAAAAAAAAATTTGTTAATAAATTATTTGTATTGTTGATTAAAACACTTAATTATTTAAAATACTAGTTAATAATTTAAGTGAATCATTAATTGATTTAATATTATGAACATGTAATGAAATTTTTTCATTTTTTTCTATCATTTGACATTCATTAAAATGATTTTTTATAAAATCAAGTACTAATTTGAAGGAATTTGATTCATAGTATAAGAAATTATTTTTTTCAGGAAGTAAAGCGATAAATTTTTGTTTTTTAAGAATAATACGTTCAAATCCTATTTTTTTAGCAATCCATTTTATTCTAATTCCATTACATAGGTCTTCAATTTCTATTGGAGGATTTCCAAATCTGTCTTTTATTCTTAGAATGAATTTATCTATTTCTTCTTCAGTTTTAAAATTATTTAATTCTTTATATAGATATATTCTTTCACTAATATTATCCACGTATGTATCAGGAATAACCATTTCTAAATCGGTATCAAAAACACAATCTTGTACATAAAACTTATTTTTTTCACTTTTAAAAATATCTTGAAATTTTTCTTTTTTTAATTCTTCTATAGCTTCATTTAATATTTTTTGATATGTTTCAAAGCCAACATCATTTATAAATCCAGATTGATCAGCTCCAAGTAAATCTCCTGCTCCTCGAATGTCTAAGTCACGCATTGCAATTTTAAATCCACTTCCTAGTTCAGAAAATTGTTCTAATGACATAAGTCTTTTTCTGCTTTCAGAAGAAATACTATGTAAAGGTGGACTTAAAAGAAAACAAAAAGCTTTTTTATTTGATCTACCAACTCTTCCTCTCATTTGATGTAAATCACTAAGGCCAAAATTATGAGCATTATTAATAATAATTGTATTCGCATTTGGGACGTCTACTCCATTTTCAATGATAGTTGTAGATACAAGTACATCAAAATAACCTTCCATAAAGTCAATCATTAGCTCTTCTAATATTTTTCCTTGCATTTGGCCATGGCCTATTCTTACTCTGGCATCAGGGCATAAGCTTTTTATTAGTTTTGCAACTTCAGTAATATTATCAATTCGATTATGAACATAGAATACCTGTCCGTTTCTTGAAATTTCATAATTAATAGAATTTTTAATTATTTCTTGATTCATTGGAGTGATTTTTGTTTCAACGGCTTGTCTATTAGGAGGTGGTGTGTTTATAATAGATAAATCTCTAGCTCCAAGTAAAGAAAACTGTAAGGTTCTCGGTATTGGAGTAGCGCTTAATGTAAGAGTATCAATATTTTCTTTTAAGTATTTAATTTTTTCCTTAATATTTACTCCAAATTTTTGTTCTTCATCTATAATTAAAAGTCCTAGATCAAGAAACTCTATATCTTTTCCAACTATTCTATGTGTTCCAATTAAAATATCAATTTTTCCAGTTTTTAGATTTTCTATTGTATTTTTTTGTTCTTTTTTTGATTTGAATCTATTAATGTAATCTACTTTACAAGGAAGATTTGCAAGTCTTTTACTAAATGTTTTAAAGTGTTGTAATGCTAAAATAGTTGTTGGAACTAAAACAGCAACCTGTTTACTATCAGCTACAGCTTTTAGTGCACCTCTTATTGCAATTTCTGTTTTGCCAAATCCTACGTCTCCACATACAAGCCTATCCATAGGGATTTCACTTTCCATATCTTTTTTGACATCTTGTGTAGCTTTACTTTGATCAGGAGTATCTTCAAACATAAATGATGCTTCAAGTTCATGTTGAATGTATGTGTCGGGACTAAATGAAAAACCTTTTTTGTGTTTTCTTTTAGCATAAAGTTTAATTAAGTCAAAAGCAATTTGCTTTACTTTTTTCTTAGTTGTCATTTTTTTCTTTTTCCACTGAGGAGATCCTAATTGATTAATCTTTGGTGATACACCCTCTTTAGCTGAATATTTTGAAACTTTATGTAAAGAGTGAATACTTATATACAAAATGTCACCATCTTGATATGTTAATTTAATTACTTCCTGAACATTGCCATTGTTTTCTATTTTATGTAATCCGGAAAATATACCTATACCGTGATCAATATGAGTTACAAAATCGCCAATTTCTAAAGAATTAAGTTGCTTTAAAGTAATTGCCTGATTATTATAATATCTAGCTTTAGGTTTAAATTTAAGATGTCTATTAAAAATCTGATGATCAGTATATATTGCTATTTTATTACTATAGTCAATATATCCTTTGTGTAATGAATTAATTAGACATTTATAATTAAACTTTTCCTGATCAATTTCAAAAATAGAATCTAATCTTTTTTTTTGCTCTTCTGAAGAACAAAGAACTATGTTTTTTATACCTTCTTTTTCGTGTTTAATAAATTCATTTTTTAGCAAATCAAATTGTTTATTAATGCTTGTCTGGGGCTGTGTATTAATACTAATTTTTGTGTTACAAATAAAAAAGGGATTATTATTATTTTCAATTGTAGAAAAATTTTTTATTGAATTTATGAAATCGGAATCTTGGATTATTATATCATTTATATTAAAAAAAAATTCTTTTTTTTCTTTCAAATATTTTTCTGTTTTTTTAAAAGAAGAAGATAAAATATTTGCAGTATAGTTGATGTCTTCAGCCCAGACGATTGTATTTTTTGGGAGAAAATCTAAAAAATTACATAGATTTTTTGTGTTTTTGTCACAATTAGACACAATAGTAATTTTGTTAATTAATTCTTTTGATAGTTGAGTATTAACATCAAATGTTCTAATACTTTCAATTTCATTATCAAAAAATTCTAATCTGAAAGGGTTTTCATTTGCGTATGAAAATATATCAACTATTCCCCCTCTTATAGAATACTGACCAGCTTCAATAACAAAATCTACTTTTTTAAAGTCAACTTCAGTTAATTTTTGTTCTAATTCAAAAATTAAAATTTCATCACGTATTCTTAAATTGATTGTGTTTTTTATTAGTTCTTTTTTGCTTAAAATTTTATTTAATAATGCTTCTGAATATGTTATAATTACAGATTTATCATTTTGATTAACCTTATTAAGAGCTTCTGTTCTAAGAAGATTATTTGAACTATTTTTTAAATCTAGTTTATTGATATTATTAACTTCCGGAAAAAAAGAGATGTCTTTTTTTAGCAATTCTTCAATGTCATTAATGAAATATGAAGCGCTTTCTTTTTCTCTAAAAATAAATAAGTGCGGATTTGAATCGTTTTTTATTACTTGACTAGAAACCACTGCAAAAGAAGACCCAGAAAAACCTGTTAGTTGTATTTTTGCTTTTTTACTTTTTAAAGCAGATAATATTTTCTCTGCTTGTTTTGATTGTATGAATTTCATTTAATATTTAATGTCATACAATTAAATACTATGTATTTGATTTATCATTTCTATATACCATTTTTGTGATATGTCAAAAGGCTTTCCTCCTTTAATTCTCGAAAAATCTATACATGAAAGTTTATTGTTATTTTCTTCATCCCATCCAACAACACCATTTTGCTTTCTTAAAGCTGATTCTGTTGCAAAATCTGCAACTTTAAATATTAAATCTAAATCTTCTTTATTTGATTTAGCTGATCTTGCAAAATATCCACTTTTTTGTACTAAAATTTTATTTGCATTAAGCTCTTTTCCAAATTTATTAGCAAACCATTTTCCTGGATTTAGTTCGTCTAAACGAACATGTCCAAATGCATCACGTAAAATTTTTTCTCCAGACTTTTCTGCTTCTGCAATAATTGTATCTACTCCAGCTCCTTCACTTAGAAAAACATTTACACAATCATATTTATCCATTACTTTTTTCAGGCGATTACATTCTTCTATGATATTAATGTTTTGTTCAGGAATTAATATTGAATGAATATCCCATTTTTCTTTAAAGATTTTTAATTCTTCTATAAATTGTATTTTTTTTAATCTTTCACGATATTTTAATGCTGTTGCTACTGTAAGCCACCCACAATGTCTACCCATAATTTCATGAATAATTAATTGTCTATTCGAAGTAGTATTTTCATTAACTATATTTTCAAAAAAAATTGCCCCTTGCTCAGCTGCAGTGTATGCGCCAAGTGTTTGTGTAATTGGATAAACATCATTATCAATTGTTTTAGGTAAGCCTACCACATTTAATAAATAATTATGTTTTCGTAAATAGTTTGATAGATCAGCAGCAGTAGTATTTGTGTCATCTCCTCCAATAGTGTGTAAAATGGTAACATTGTCTTTAACTAATTGTTGTGCGGCCACTTCTAAAGGGTTTTCACCAATTTTAATATATCCATTTTTCTCACAATCTTTAATGTTTGTAAGTTTAACTCTACTATTTCCTATTGGTGACCCTCCAAATTGATAAAAATCATCAATTTTGTTTAAAACAGTTTTTTTAAAACGAATAAAATCTCCTAAAAGAAGCCCTTTATACCCATTTAAGTATCCAATAATTTCAATATCTGGATATTTGTTTAGATAATTTTGCGCTAGTCTTCCAACTGCGGCTGATAGACAAGGAGCAATACCTCCTGATGTTAAAAAAGCTACTTTCATTTGATATATTTTATTAATTGCAAATATGGTAAATTTAAAAAGATATTTTGTAAAAATAATTCTTTACTTTGCTAAAATTAAATATGTCTAATGACTGAAATTTTCAAGTTTGGTGGAGCTTCAATTAAAGATAAACAAAGTATTAATCGTGTTGTTCAGATTATACAAAAAACTAGACATAATCAATTAATAATTGTCTTTTCTGCAATGGGAAAAGTTACAAATATGTTAGAGCGTGTTGTTAATGATTTCGTTGAAAACAATAATCCAAAAGAAGAACTGCAAAAAGTAAAAAAATATCATTATCAAATAATTGAAGAGTTGTTTGATAAAGATGATTTAATCTATAATGATATAGATAATTTACTACTTGAAATTGAATGGGTTTTTGATGAAGGAAATCATAATAGTTATGGTTACATTTACGACCAAATTGTTGCTATAGGAGAATTGTTGTCTAGTTGTATATTAAGTAAATATTTGAAAAAAAATGGCTTTGAACATATTTTAATTGATGCTCGAGATATTATACGTACAAATAGTGATTATCAGAATGCTTCAGTTGATTGGAGTTTTACAGATTCATCTATTAAACAAAAGATAAAAAATAAAAACTATATTACACAAGGATTTATTTCCTGTAACTCAGAAAATATAAATACTACATTAGGAAGAGAGGGTTCAGACTTTACAGCAGCAATTTTAGCATATTCATTAAATGCACAAGAAGTTACAATTTGGAAAGATGTTCCAGGATTAATGAATGCTGATCCAAAGTATTTTAAAGAACCTACTCTATTCAAAAATATCTCATTTGATGAAGCAATTGAACTAGCATATTATGGAGCAAAAGTAATTCATCCCAGAACTATACAACCATTAAAAAAAAAGAATATTCCTTTATATATTAAGTCGTTTTACACTCCAGATGAAGAAGGTACTTTAATCTCAAGTCAACCAGAACTAATACCTCTAGTTCCATCATTTATTGTTAAAAAAAACCAAATGTTATTGTCGATTTCTGATTCTAATTTGTCTTTTATAATTGAAGATCATATTAGTAAGATTTTTTTACTTCTTTTGAAGTATTCTATTAGGGTAAATTTGATGCAAAACTCAGCTGTTTCATTTTCTATTTGTTTTGATAATGAAAAAAATAAAGTTATAAAATTTCGAAACGAACTAATAAAGAATTTTAAGGTAGTATATAATGAAAACGTTAATTTATATACAATTAGAAATTACCAAAAAGACTCTGTCTCGGAACTATTAAATAATAAAAAAATACTTCTTGAACAAAGGTCTAGAAACACAATACAATTAATTGCTAAGTGATTTTTTGTGTAATGTTAAAATTTGATTAGATATAGTTTCCGCAATTGCTTTTTTACTTTCGTTAGTCCACCCTGCAATGTGTGGAGTTAGGATAACTTTATTTGAGTTAATTAAATAATTTAATTCTTTCTGATTGGCATTTTGAGAGATATTTTCAAAAGAATTATTTTCTATTTCAAGTACATCCAAACATGCGCCTAATATTTTTTTATTTTTTATTGCTTTCACTAAGCTTTTTGTTGAGACACATTTTCCCCTTGATGTATTAATTAGGAAAAAGGGTTTCTGAAATTTATCTATAAAGTTATCATTAAATAAATGAAATGTTTCTTTTGTCAAAGGGATATGTAAGCTAATAAGATCGGCATTTTTATAGATTTTTTTCATTGAACTTTTATATGGATATTTTAACAAATATTTATCATAAGCTAATATCTTAACGTTAAAACCTTCTAATATTTTAGCAAATGTGGATCCAGCATTTCCAAATCCGATTATTCCTATTGTTTTTCCACTTAGCTCTAGGCCTCTATTTTCTTCTCTTAACCATAATTTAGATTTAACTTCTTGATGAGATTTATTGATATTTTTAAATAAACTCAAAATCATTCCTAAAGTATGTTCTGCAACTGCTTGACTATTTGCATTTTTTGAGTTTATACATAAAATATTATTTTCTTGCGCGTATTTAACATCAATATTTTCCATTCCTACTCCAGCTCGAGCAATAAATTTTAATTTTTTTGCTTTTTTAATAAACAACCTATCAATTTTAAATTTGCTTCTTATTACTATTCCATCATATTCATATATAATCTTTTCAATTTCAGATTTTTTTTTCTTATAAGCAACATCACAAATCATATTATTAGATCTTAATTTTTCTAATAGTAATGATGATGTACTGTCAATAAAAAGTATTTTCATCTATAGTATTTTTTGACCAAACATAAAATATATTAATAGACCTAATACATCATTAATTGTGGTAATAAATGGGCCTGTAGCTAAAGCTGGGTCTATTTTTATTTTTTTTAAACTTAGTGGGATAAATGCGCCAAATAACGCAGCAAATATAATAACTGATAACAAAGAAATACTTACTGTAGCACTTAATGCTGGATTATAACCAAGAAGATAAGTTGATAACAGAATTATTAATGAGCAGATAAGACCATTTAGAAGAGCGACTCTTAATTCTTTAAATAATTTTTCCAAAATACTTTCATTTCCAAAAGATCTATTTGCTATGCTTTGGACTACAATTGCTGAAGATTGTATCCCAACGTTCCCACCCATGGCTGCAATAAGTGGAATAAAAAAAGTGAGTTCAAAGTTATTTTCTAGATCAAAAATCCCAATAATTTTAGCACTTAAAATACCTCCAAACATACCAATAATAAGCCAAGGTAATCTAGCTCTAGTTATATCAAGTATATTATCATTAATTTCAACATCTTCTGAAATACCAGAGGCCAACTGGTAATCCTTTTCTGCTTCTTCTTTAACAACACTAAGTACGTCATCAATAGTAATCCTCCCAATTAATTTATTGTGTTTATCTACTACAGGAATAACAACTAGGTCATATTTGTTCATGATATTTGCAATATTTTCTTTTCTTTCATATGCACTAACTGAAATTATATTTTTTTTAACTATTTCTTTTATTGAAATGTCGTTACTAGTAAGTAGAAGTTTTCTAAGAGATAATAGCCCTATTAACTTATTATTGTCATTAACAACATATATTGTATGAACTTGTTTTATTCCATCAGCTTGCTTTCTCATTTCTTTTAAACATTTTAATGTATTCCAATTCTGATTTACTTTAATGAGTTCTTTAGCCATTAAACTACCTGCTGTGTTTTGTTCATAATTTAGTAAATCTGAAATATCATAAGCAAGATCTTTATTTTTTATTTTAGAAAGAACTAAATATTTTTTTTTGTTAGATAATTCGTTTATAATATTTACTGCATCATCAGATTCTAAATGAACAATGATTTTATCTGCAATATCTTTAGCAGAAAGGCTCAAAAGAATAGATTTTCTTAAATCATTATCTATTTCAATAAGTACCAACGCATTCTTTCCCTGTTGTATATTATTATATATAAATTTAGCATTTTCAATATTTGTTTTTTCTAAAATTTCAGCTACATCAGCATGATGAAGATTGTTAATTATTTCAAGCAGTTTTATTAAATCTTTTTCATTACAAAGATTATTTACTTGATTAATAAAGTCATTATTAATTTTTATTCTTTCTAACATTTTTAGTGATGTTTATAAAATCTTCTATAGTTAATTCTTCTGCTCTTAAGTTTAGTAAATAATTTGTTTTTTCTGATTCTAATATATCAAATGTTTTTAAGGCATTTTTCAAAATTTTTCTTCTCTGATTGAAGCCTGATTTAACAATTTGGAAAAATAACATTTCATTTTTTAATGTTAATCTATTATTTCTTGAAAATCTTAATACTGCTGATTTAACCTTTGGGGGAGGATGAAAAACTTGTTCATTTAAAGTAAAACAATATTCAACGTTGTAATATGTTTGGATTAAAACAGAAAGAATTCCTTTTTTTTTACCTTTTGTTGCTATAATTCTTTCTCCAACTTCTTTTTGGAACATTCCAACGATTTCAATGATATCTTCTTTGTTTTCTAATATTTTAAATAAAATTTGTGAAGATATGTTGTATGGAAAATTTCCAATTAATGAAATTTTATTAGTAAAAATATTATTTATATTTACTTTTAAGAAGTCGGCGTTAATGATTTGATCTTTTAAATTAAAATATTTTTTTTTAAGCAACATAACGCATTCATTATCTATTTCGACTAACTTTAAATTGATTTTTTTTTTAATTAAAAAATCAGTCAAAACTCCTGTGCCAGGTCCTAATTCAATTATGTTTTCAGATTTGTGATATAATAAATCAGTGATTTTTTTTGCTATATTTTTATCAATAAGGAAATGTTGACCAAGTTTTTTTTTCGGTTTAACTATTTCCTTCTTCATTGTTTTAATCTTTTGAATAGTTTTGATGCAAAAACAAAATTATTTAGTTCTTTATTTTTAGAAATAATCAATTCTTCATTATTTCCTTTCCACCAAATTTCTCCTTTATTGATAAATGCAATATTATCTCCAATTTGCATAACTGAATTCATATCATGAGTATTAACTACTGTTGTTATATTATATTCTAAAGTGATTTCTTTTATTAGATCATCAATTAAAATTGCTGTTTTAGGGTCAAGCCCTGAGTTTGGCTCATCACATAATAAATATTTTGGTCCCATTGAAATGGCTCTAGCTATAGCGACTCTTTTAATCATTCCACCGCTTAGTTCTGATGGCATTAAGTTATTTTTATTTGAAAGATTTACTCGTTCTAGACAAAAGTTAACTCGATTAAGTTTTTCTTTTTTAGATTTATTAGTAAACATTGTTAGTGGAAACATAATATTTTCTTCAACCGACATATAATCATATAATGCTCCTCCTTGAAATAGCATTCCAATATCTTGTCTCAAATGTCTTTTTTGTTTTTTAGACATTAAATTTACTTTTTGTTGATTAAATAGAACTGAACCGCTATCATGCTTATACAAGCCTATTAAAATTTTTAACAATGTTGTTTTACCAGAACCACTTTCCCCAATTATCAAGTTTGTTTTAGATTTCTCAAAAGTAAATGTTACATCTTTTAAGATATGATTTTCATTAAATGATTTGTTAATTTTTCTTATCTCAATCATGATAAAAGTAAATCAGTTAGAATATAATTTAAAATAAGAATAATAATACTACTTACAACAACAGCTTTAGTGCTAGCTTTTCCAACATTTATTGCTCCTCCCTTAGTGTTGTATCCAAAATATGCAGATACAGAAGAAATAATAAATGCAAAAAAAATTGTTTTAATTAGGGCATAAGTGATGTAAAATGGATTAAACTCATATTTTAGTCCATACAAGAATTCTGAAGTACTTATATCTGCAGAAAGTCCTCCTATCCACGCACCAATCATTCCAATTGACATACTCATAATGACTAAAATTGGAAAGAAAAGTATACAAGCAATTAACTTTGGTAATATTAAAAAAGATGCTGAATTTACTCCCATAATTTCTAAAGCATCTATTTGTTCTGTGACTCGCATTGTTCCAAGTTCAGAAGCAATACTAGATCCTACTTTACCAGCTAGTATTAATGATATCATAGTAGGTGAAAATTCTAAAATTAATGAATCTCTGCTTGCCAAACCAATGATATACATGGGCAGTAATGGGCTTTCTAGATTATATGCAGTCTGAATACTCACAACCCCACCTACAAAAAATGATATGATAAATACTATTCCGATTGAATTTAAGCCTACTTTTTCCAGTTCTAGAATTAGTTGTTTTTTAAATACAATCCATTTGTTAGGCTTGTTTATAACCCTAAACATCATTATCAAATAATTACCGATATGCCTAAATATTTTTGACATTTACAATACTTGAAATCTACAAATTAATTATTTTTGTTTATATGAAGATACAAAAATATTATCTTTTATTTATTATTTTGTTTTTTTTATTATCATCTTGTGCGGTTAGTAAAAAAAAGAAATGTAATTCTTGTCCAAATTTTTCTTCTAAAATGAGCATTGTTAAAATAATATAGTTTAATTTAAAATTTATCTAAATACAATGGAATTTAATTTTTGGTCTTTTTTTATAACGAATCTTGAAGCTGCAGGTGTAATTGGTGGCTATGTTTCTATTTCAATTATTGGTTTTGCAATAATTACTTTTTTAACAAAAATGCAAAATAAACTTGCAAATGAAATAGGACCAAAGTGGGTTCATCCTATTATTGGGGCTTTGCTAGGGGCTATTCCTGGTTGTGGTGCTTCTATTGTTGTAGCTTCATTGTATAAAAATAAAAAAATATCTTTTGGTGGTTTATTTGCTACTTTTATTAGTACTTTAGGAGAAGGTTCATTTGTTTTGTTAGGAGCTTCATCTGAAGCAGATGTCATAGGTAATATTAAAGCATATGCAATTATTACTATTTTCGGCTTAGTTACTGGAACTATTTTTGGTTATTTATATGACTTTTTTGGATTAAAGGCCAATTATCTAAAAAATGATAATACTTCTGAATTAATTGAACAAAAACCGGCTCTTAAAGTTAATAATTTATCAACAGTATTTATAGAAAAAATAGGATTTTATTTTATTATATCTATGGCAATTTTTTTAGCTCCAGGATCTATAATGGCATTATGGGGAGGAAGTATTGAGTCTATTTCAATTGTTACATATTGGGTTTCAATTGTATTAACTATTACTTGTATAATACAGTATTTAATTAGTAATTTTTTTTATAAAAATCATGCATGTCTTAGTGATAGTAATGATATTAAATCAACACTGTTACACGCTATATTGGATGTTTCATTAGTTATTACATTTGTTTTTATTGGTCTATTTTTTGCTAACTATATAATTGATGTTGTTGTGGGGGCTGAAATATTTGATAAATGGATGACTTCATCCTCGTATATTGTTGTTTTTTTAGCAGCCTTAATTGGACTATTACCAGGATGTGGCGGCATGATTTCAGTTGCAGTTGCTTTTATCACAGTGCCAAATTTTCCAATATCTGCACTAATTGCAGCATCAATAGCTACTAGTGGAGATGGGATTTTTCCATTATTTGCTGAGAACAGAAAAGATGCACTACATGTTTCTATTGCAGGCTTTTTAGTTGCATTATTAGTAGGATATTTAGCACTAATTTTAGGATTTTAATTATCTGTATATATGAGTGATTTCACTTCATTTGTTCCCAAAGCTAGTATTCCAACAATTAAAAAATGGTTAGATCAACTAGATGTTAGGATTTATATATCAAAATCTAGAGTAACTAAGTTAGGAGATTTTAAGGTGATAAATAATGAGTATGCCATAAGTATTAATAAAGATTTAAATAAGTATTCATTTCTTATTACGCTTACACACGAACTTGCACATGCTTTTGTGTATGACAAATATAAAAATTCTGTGAAACCACATGGAATGGAGTGGAAAAGTATGTTTAAGAGTATGATGCTTAATTTTATGAATTTAGATTGTTTTACTGATAATATCTTAAAGGTGTTAAGTGAACATATGCTTAAAATTAAAGCTTCAACATACTCAGATTTAAACTTAGCTTTATGTTTAAGAAAATATGATTGTCACAGAAAAGATGTTTTACAAGATTTAGAGGAAAATCAATTCTTCCGAATAAAAAATAATAGAATTTTTTGTAAAAAAAGAAAATTAAGAAAGAGATATAAATGTATAGAAAAAAATACTGGAAAAACATATCTGCTTCATCCATTAATAGAAGTTGATTTAATAAAATCTCTGTAATTTTGCGCAAAGTAATATCAAAACTATAATTATGAATAAAGATCATTATGCAGTGATAATGGCTGGAGGGATAGGGTCTCGTTTTTGGCCAATGAGTAAATCTAAAATGCCTAAACAATTTTTAGATATTTTGGGTACAGGAGAAACTTTAATTCAACAGACTTATAGAAGATTAAAATTAACATTTATTACAAAAAACATATATGTGGTTACAAACGAAATGTATATTGATTTGTGTATTAAACAATTAGGTGATTTGCCAGAATCAAATATTTTATGTGAACCTATAATGCGTAATACAGCCCCATGTATTGCTTATTCAGTATTTAAAATCCACAGCATTAATAAAAATGCTAATGTTTTTATTGCAGCATCCGATCATATTATTACTAATGAGAAAAAGTTTACTAAGATTTTAAAAAATTCTCTTGAATTTACTTCAAAAAATGATATTATACTTACTTTAGGAATTAATCCTTCAAGACCTGATACAGGATATGGATACATTCAGTTTATTGAAGAAAATTTACCCGAATCTTCTGAGATAAAGAAAGTCAAAACTTTTACTGAGAAGCCATCACAAGATTTAGCATTAAAATTTATTGATAGTGGAGATTTTTTATGGAATTCAGGAATGTTTATTTCAACCTCATCATCAATTATTTTAGCATATAGAAAGTTTTTACGTGATATATATGATGTGTTTGATGAAGGTAGAGAGTTTTATTTTAAAAAAAATGAAAAAGAGTATATAAAAAGAGTTTTTGCTTCATGTAAAAATATTTCCATAGATTATGGAATAATGGAAAAAGCTGAAAATGTTTATGTCTATCCATCTGATTTTGGGTGGTCAGATTTAGGAACATGGAGTTCTCTTTATACTCATTTGGATTTAGATAAATTTAACAATGCTGTTTCAGGTAACCAAGTTAAGTTATATAATTCACATGGTAATATAGTAAATGTTCCAAATGATAAATTAGTAGTTATAAATGGATTACAAGATTATATTATTGTAGATAATGATGGCACTTTACTTATTTGTAAAAAAGAAGACGAGCAGAATATTAAACAATTTGTTTCAGATCTAAAGAGAGAAGGTCAAGAAGATAAAATTTAAAAATTTATTTTTCATCTTTTAAACAACACATTTTTTTAGGGTCAACCCATTTGTCAAATTCTTCTTCGGTTAAATACCCTAGTTTAATACCTTCTTCTTTTAGATTAGTTCCATTTTTATAAGCCTGTTTAGCAATTTCGGCTGCTTTTTCATAACCAATTTTTGTGTTTAATGCAGTAACTAACATTAATGAGTTTTCAAGATTTTTATTTAAGATTTTATAATTTGGTTTGATTCCTCGAACACAATTTTCTGTAAATGAATTGGTCGCATCTGCAATTAATGTAGCAGATTCAATGATATTTGCGGCCATTACGGGTTTAAATACATTCAGTTCATAATGACCTTGGGCACCAGCGAAGGTGATGGTGACATCATTTCCTATAATTTGAGAGCAAACCATAGTCATTGCTTCGCATTGCGTAGGATTAACTTTTCCTGGCATTATTGAAGATCCTGGTTCATTTTCAGGTAAAATTAGCTCACCAATTCCACTTCTAGGTCCAGATGCTAACATTCTTATGTCATTTGCAATTTTATTTAACGATGTAGCAACTTGTTTAATTGCTGCATGACTTTCAACTATAGCATCATGACTAGCAATTGCTTCAAATTTGTTTTTAGAACTAATTAAAGGTAGCTTAGTGATTTTTGATAGTTCTTGTGATACTAATTTTGAGAAATTGCTTGGAGAGTTAATTCCAGTTCCAACAGCAGTACCACCAATTGCTAATTCTGATAAATGTGGTAGGGAGTTCTTTAGTGCATTAATCCCATGATCTATTTGTGAAACATATCCAGAAAACTCTTGTCCTAGTGTTAGTGGTGTTGCATCCATTAAATGTGTTCTTCCTATTTTTACAATCTGCATAAATTCTTTAGATTTTGTAAGCAAAACATTTTTTAAATTTATTAGTGATGGAAGGGTTTTTTCAGAAATGATTTTGTAAGATGCAATATGCATTGCGGTTGGAAAAGTATCATTTGAACTTTGAGATTTATTTACATCGTCATTAGGATGTAATATTTTATTTGAATCTTCTAATTTTCCTCCGTTAAGTACATGACCTCTGTTAGCAATTACTTCATTAATATTCATGTTTGTTTGAGTCCCACTTCCTGTTTGCCATATTACTAATGGGAATTGGTCATCATGTTTCCCTTCAATAATTTCATCACATACTTTAATAATGAGTGTCTTCTTTATTTCACTTATTTGTTTTAGTTGATAATTTATTTTTGCAGTAGCTTTTTTGATATATGCAAAAGCGTATATAATACTTAAAGGCATAGAGGCTGGATTTCCTATTTTAAAGTTTTGCTTGCTTCTTTCAGTTTGAGCTCCCCAGTATTTATTTGCTTGAACTTTTACTTCCCCAATAGTGTCTTTCTCAATTCTATATTTCATATAAAAATATTTTGATATTTTTTATAGTTGTTGTTATTTTGTTCAAATTTACAAATTATGAAATTTATAGGCTTTTTAATATTTGTTTTTGTTTTTTTAATGGCTTTTTGGTGTATAATTTTTCTTGCAAGTGTAATTCCATATTTCATATATGTTTGGATAAGAGAAGGTAAACTCGAGGAGGATCAAATTCCTTCTTGATGAAAGAATTGTTCAATACTTTCTATATCTCTTCCAATTACACCAAATTTTTCTCCAATTAATATTGGTCTCTCAATCAAAATTGGATGTTTTATTAAAATTCTAATTATCTCATTTTGATCTGTAATATTTCTTTTCTGATATTTTTCTTTCCAAATTTTTTCTTGCTTTCTAATTAACTCAAAAGGGTTTTTATTCAATTTTTTTAATATATCTAAAATTTCATTTTTTTTAAATGAAGTTTTAAGATAAAATATTACTTCAATATTATTAGATTTTTGTTGTAGAGCTGATAAGGTGTTTCTACTTTTTGAGCACCTAGGGTTGTGGTATATTTTCATTTTTGTCCAAATTTCATTAAATAAGATTTAATGAATGGGTTTAAATTCCCATTTAAAACTTCATCTGGATTGCTAGATTCAACATTTGTTCTAAGATCTTTCACTAGTTTGTATGGATGAAGAATGTAATTTCTTATTTGAGACCCCCATTCTATTTTCATTTTTTCTTCTTCAATTTTATTTTTTTCTTTTTGTTTCTTTCTAATTTCAATTTCATATAATTGAGATTTTAGTAATTTAAGTGCCTTCTCTTTATTATCAAGCTGTGATCTGCTTTCAGAATTTTCAATTGTAATTCCTGTTGGATGATGTTTTAATCTAACAGCGGTTTCAACTTTGTTAACTCCTTGACCTCCTGCCCCTCCAGATCTAAAAGTATCCCAGCTAATAGAACTTGGATCTATATTAATTTGAATACTTTGATCCAAAAGAGGATAAACAAACACTGAGGCAAATGTTGTATGTCTTTTAGCATTGGAATCAAAAGGAGAAATTCTAACTAATCTGTGTACTCCGTTTTCACTTTTTAAATTTCCGAAAGGAAAATCGCCATGAAATTCAAGCGTTACAGATTTTATACCTGCAGGATCTGCTTTTTGAAGGCTTATTGTCGATACCTTATAATTATTTTTTTCACCCCACATTATATACATTCTCATTAACATTTCTGCCCAATCTTGTCCTTCAACTCCTCCAGCTCCTGGATTAATATTGATAATTGCAGGCATAGAGTCTTCTTTTGCGCTTAACATATTCCTAAACTCTAGTTTTTCTAAAGCTAATCTTGTTTTTTTTAATTGTGTGTTTAATTCTTGATCATCAGCATTTAGTTCATGTAGTATTGATAATTCTTCAATATTAGATGAAACATTATCATAAGCATCTAACCAATCTTTTATATGACTCATTTTTTTTAGAGTTTGATGAGCTTTTGTTTGATTTTCCCAAAACTTCTCTTCTTCTGTTAGAACTCTTAATTTTTCATATTCAGTTTTTTTATAATTAATATTTATATATTCATATAATTGTTTTTTTCTTGCGTTAAGTTCTTCAATTTCTTCTTTAAACATGATTAATATTTTAGGTGTTTGATTCTGTCCCAAATAATCTCAGACTCATATCCTTTTGAAAGTAAGTAATTTACAATTTTTATTTTTTGAATTTTTTTATCTAGTGAATTTATTGTTTTTTGTTTTTTTTTAAATAATTTATCTATTGTAAATAGGTATTGTTTATGGTCTATTTCTTTTAGGCTTTCATTAATAATACTTGAAGAGATATTTTTCTGAATTAATGATTGAACTATTTTCTTTTTTCCCCATTTGTTGATTTTAAATTTACCTCTTACAAAAGAATTCGTAAATCGAATTTCGTTTAAAAAGTCTTGATTGATAAGAATCTCAAATATTTTTTTTTTATCTTTTTCAGTGATTGAGTATTTAGACATTTTTCTAATGATGTCATATTTACATCTTTCTTGTGTTGAGCAATATTTTTTTATTTTCTGTATAATTCTTTCAATATCATTCATCTTCCAAAAATAAGAATAATGCAATTAAATCTTAATTTTGTATTTATGAAAAATAGAAGAGCTATAATTTTGTTGTTTCTTGCAAATATTATTTCGGGTCTTGCTCAAGGAATAAGTATGATTGCAATCCCATGGTATTTTGTTGAAGTTATAGATAGATCTTCAACATTTACTAATTCATATTTATTAATCACTTTTTTGACTTTATTTTGGGGTTTATATGCAGGCACTTTAATTGATAGATATTCAAGAAAAAAACTGTTTATTTATGTTAATTTAGTATGTGGAACAATAATAGGTTTAGTTGCACTATATGGGTTTTTAAATAAATTTCTTCCTGATTTTTTAGTAATATTAGTTTTTGCAACTACTATTTTCAATTATAATATACACTATCCTAATCTATATGCATTTGGTCAGCAAATTACTGAACGGAAGTATTATGGTAAGTTAAATTCAATTATTGAAATTCAAGGGCAGGTCACTTCAGTTTTAGCAGGAGCTTTTGCAGCCATTTTATTAACCGGAATACAAAATAACAATATAGAAATTGGTGGGATAAATTTTAGCATTCCATTTTCAATTGAGGCTTGGACAATTTATGAAATTTTTTTATTGGATGCAATAACATATTTGTTTGTTATTATAATTTTTACTTTAATTAGATATCAATCAGTTGTGATTGATAAAATAAATAAAGAAAATATCTTAGAGAGATTTAAACAAGGATATAGTTTTTTAGAGAAGAATAGAAAGATATTTATTTTTGGAATATTTTCATATGTTTTATTTGCTTTTACTTTAGTTATGATACATATATTATTGCCTTCATATGTTCATGATTTTCTAAATATGGGTGGACATGTTTATGCTTCATCAGAGATATATTATTCATTTGGAGCTATTTTTTCAGGATTTTTAATAATTAACATTTTTAAAAGAGTTAGTAGTTTTGTTAGTATAGCAATTTTATTTTTTTTAGTATCTATTACATTTTTTTTGATGTCTTTTTATAAAATATTATGGTTATTTTTTATAGGAAGTTTTATTTTAGGAATTACTAATGCAGGAGTAAGAATAATTAGAACTACATTTTTATTTAATAATATTCCTAACAATATTATTGGAAGAGTAAATTCTGTTTTTAACTCTTTTAATATTATAATGAGAATTTGTTTAATCGCTATCTTTTCAATTTCTTTCTTTAATTATGAAAGTAATATTAGGTTTACTTATTTAATTGGAGGATTAATTATATTATTAGCGATAGTTCCATTAATGAATTTATACCAAAGTAATAAAAACAACTAATTTTTAACTACTGAATATTGTAGTAAATGTAGTCTGTCATCTGCTCTAACTGTGATTTTTCTATTAAACTTTTTACTCCAATTCTTAGAAATTGAATTAGAAAACCATCCTTTTTTTTGGTTAATATAGCTTGCTACAAATGGATGTGTTGAAATAGATATTTCTCCATTTGACTTTTCTACAATATTGTTAATTTTTCTTTCAATAGTATCTATTAAAATTAAACTAGAATCTATTTTTCCTTTACCTGCACAAAGTGGACAATTTTCTTCGGTGTCGATATTCATTTCAGGTCGAACTCTTTGTCTTGTAATCTGAACTAATCCGAATTTTGTTGGAGGTAAAACATAGTGTTTTGCTTTATCGCTACTCATTGCCTCTTTCATTCTTTCAGTCAAAATTCTTCTGTTTTTTTCTTCTTTTAAATCAATAAAGTCTACAATAATAATTCCACCCATATCTCTTAAACGTAATTGTCTAGCAACTTCGTTAGCTGCGTCTAAATTGACGGCGAGTGCATTTGCTTCTTGATCTTTTGTAGCATCAACTTTTTTTCCGCTATTAACGTCAATAACATGTAATGCTTCTGTATGTTCAATTACTAAATATGTCCCTTTTTTCATTGTTACATTTTTTCCAAATGCCCCTTTAATTTGTTTAGTAACATTGAATTCTTGAAAAATTGGGGTT
>CEUK01009764.1_pt1 | contig 26644 bp, 25 predicted proteins | sample 356451 | NCBI WGS metagenome assembly CEUK01 (sample SAMEA2622843, study PRJEB7988) | marine metagenome | isolation source: saline water (ENVO:00002010), including
CCCACCGGCAGCCCCACGCTCACCGTGTTCCTCACCGTGGACAGTCACCTGGAGTGAAGGTTTCCCAGTTATTTGCACTTGATGAGATCCTTGACCAGTCGGTGGGTACGGCCAGTCTGGTGCGCAGTCATCATCGATTCTGGTGATGTGTTCCATAACGAGAAGTTTTTTGCCATTGACAATTCCTTGAATCTCGAAACGGAGAGCTCCTATTGTTCCTTCTTCAAATTCTCCCATTCCATCAACATGAATCGTTTTCTCCAAAGGACGTTTTTCAACTGCTGTGCGTATCTCATCGAGTTCAACACCTAATCCATCTGCGAGGATTCGGATCTCTGGCCCCCACACCATTTGGAGTGAGAAATCTAAAACCATCGGGGGTGTTTGGTCCATGGGCATACCAAATCCAACAAGGTTACGTACCGCATCTGGTTGATCGTATAACGCATAGTTCATAAGTTCTTGTGACCGTATTTCGGTAATATCGGCGCTAACACCGCTGAGAAGGAGTGGGAGAATATCGCAAGTCCATCCTGGATCAATACCAGATGCAAAAATTGAAGCACCACCGTCTGCACATGCATCATTGAACCGTTGAGCCATATCATCTGGCATAGAAGGAGGATGGTACATGGGGTAAAAGCTTGTCGTTACAACATTGATTCCCTTCCGTAACAAGCCTTCAACCTCATCAAGTGATTCCATAGGGCGAAAATCAGCGTTCACCGTGTACACGACAGCGTCTACAGGTCCGCTTAGAGCTTCATCATTATTATTGGTCGCTAGTATCCCTGTTGTTTCGATACCTGCAAGGTCCCCTGCATCAACTCCAATCTTTTCTGGATTGCTCACAATGACACCGACAAGATTTAGGTCCTGATTAGCTACGACTGACCTGATCGCTGGGCGTCCAACATTCCCAGTTCCCCACACAACAACGTTTCTGTTCATTGCTTCCCTTTCCTTAGTTCTCCATACGATATGGGAGATTAGGTTATTGAGCGAACTAGAAACAAAGTCTTGTATTCGTATTGCCACGCACTTTTTATTACTGTTGACTTAAGAAAACACATACGGATAATAAATACGTATTCAAATGTAGGTGGTAGAGGACATGCAGGGACTTATTCTTGAAGGAACAACGGAAGAAAGTGTACGGCTTTCAGACAACGTGGAACTAGTAAATGATCTCTCTCCACGTCAAGTGAGAGTTGAAATACATGCTGCAGGTGTGTGCGGATCAGACCTGAGCTGTGTTCATGGAAAGTACTATATGCCTACCCCTCTAATTCCTGGTCACGAAGCAGCGGGTATCGTAGTGGAAGTCGGATCAGCAGTGACATACTGCCAAAAAGGTGACCATGTTATTCTCTCAACTTTTGGTAACTGTGGTCACTGCCCAGAATGTGAGGATGGCCATCCTGGGAACTGCAGAAACGGAGGCATGGGTGGGCTCACGCAGCCGTACCAAGAAGGAGAACAACTTCTATATAACTTTGCAAACATTGGTGCCTTCGTGCAAGAAACCATTGTGAATGAGAACCAATGCATACCGATTCCTAAAGATATGCCGCTGGCGTCAGCATCGCTCATTGGGTGCGGAGTTATCACGGGAGCCGGAGCAGTCTTTAACCGGGCGAAGGTACAGGTAGGCGACACTGTTGTTGTAATTGGAGCGGGCGGTGTTGGCTTAAATGTTATCCAAGCAGCGAATTTAGTTGGAGCAAGCCAAATCGTAGCTATTGATAGAGTGCCTGAAAAGGAATCACTGGCTCGTGATTTTGGAGCGACAGATTTTATTGTTTCCGAGGGAGATGATTTTGACGCAGTCGCAGCCGTGAGGGAGGTGCTTCCCCTTGGCGCACATCACTCATTTGAAGTTGTAGGACACACCGGCTTATTAAATGACGCTATTAATATGACACGAGCTGGAGGCAACGTGTGTGCAGTTGGAGTTCCTGACCTAACGGCGACCGTGACATACGGATTCCAAAGCCTTCACCAGAACAAACAACTCATGGGGATTCGGGCAGGAGGAGCAAAACCTCGAAAAGATTTCCCGATGCTTGCGGATCTGTATATGAGGGGCAAATTGAAATTAGATGAAATGATTTCAAATACTGCTGGCCTTGATGGTATCCAAGATGCCTTTGATGCCATGAAATCAGGGACAGAAGCTCGTACAGTGCTTCTGCCACACGGTTAAAGCTACGAAAGCAGATCAGGATGTTTGACTATCTCATAAAAAATGGAACGATTATTGACGGAACTGGTGACGCTAGGTTTCAAGGTGACATAGCGATTCAAGATGATCGCATTGTTGCAGTCGGAACGATTGACGGTGAAGCGAAAGAAATTATTGATGCCACTGGATTAGTTGTAGCTCCGGGTTTTGTTGACCCTCATACACATTATGATGCGCAACTTTTCTGGGACCCTCGAGCCACTCCTTCAAATCTTCATGGTGTTACAAGTGCCGTCATGGGAAATTGCGGATTTACTCTAGCCCCTGTTAATAATGAGCAAGATGCTGATTATCTTCGACGCATGATGGTCAAAGTTGAAGGGATGCCACTTGAAGCACTCGAAACGGGTGTCAGTTGGGATTGGAATAGTTATGGCGAATACCTCTCAAAGCTTGAAGGAAATATTGGTTTAAATGTTGCAACGATGGTCGGACACTGTGCACTTCGACTAGCGGTTATGGGTCCAGACTCCACGAAAGAAATCGCCACCCCTGAACAAGTAGCTGAAATGCAATCTCTGCTCAAGCAGTGTATTGAGGAAGGTGGCTTGGGATTCTCTACAACACGTGCGTTCACTCACAATGATGGTAATGGTGATCCAGTTCCCAGCAGGGTCGCATCGGAGGATGAACTGCTGGCGCTTTGTGCAGTTGTCGCCGACCATGAGGGCACAACATTGGAATGGGCTAGCGATGGTTGTTTGAATGGATTTACTGACGATGAGGTTGACTTGATGGCCAACATGTCTTTGGCAGGGAGACGACCGTTGAACTGGAATGTCCTGACGGTTGATTCGGCTCGGCCTTCTGACTACAAAAATCAATTGAAAGCTCTCGAGACTTGCACTAATAAGGGTGCGAGAGTTGTTGCGCTCACAATGCCGGTTCTCGTTGGAATGAATATGAGTTTCCTCACGTATTGTGGGTTAAATATGATGCCTGACTGGGGTCCGATTCTCGGGCTTCCTGTTGCGGAACGCATGGAGAAATTGCGTGATCCGGAGACTCGAAGATTTATGGAGGAACGCGCTGCCTCTCCTGATGCTGGTGTGTTCAGCCGTTTAACTGGTTGGGGGCGCTACATCATTGGTGACACATACTCCGAGGCGAATAAAGGTTTGAAAGGCAGAACTGTTGGAGAAATAGCATTAGAACGTGGTGTGCGTGATTTCTACTGCTTGTTAGATATCGTGCTCGCAGATGAATTACGGACAGTCTTGTGGCCCGGCCCTACTGATGACGATCCTGCGAGTTGGCATATGCGAACTGAAGCGTGGCAACACCCCGATGTCATGATCGGTGGATCAGATGCTGGCGCTCATCTTGACCGTATGTCGGGTGCTCCCTATACGACCAGTTGGTTACATGATTGCATTCATGGAAAGTCGCTTATTTCACTTGAAGAAACAATTAATCATATTACACAGGTTCCGGCTGAACTATTTGGGCTTCGTGACCGCGGTGTTCTCAAAGAAGGAACCTTTGCAGATATTGTCATCTTCAACCCAGAAACTATTAACGCAGGTGAAGTCATTCTTCTCAATGATCTCCCAGGTGGAGAAGGGCGCTTATACGCAGATGTTGAGGGAATGCACAGGGTATTTGTGAATGGAACTCCAACAGTTGTGGATAATGAGCCTACGGATCATTTACCAGGCACTGTGCTCAAGAGTGGACGTGATACGTACACAGTTGCAATCCCAGCTGACGCGTAAACGGTAGACGCCCAGTTCTAGTTATATCTTTTTTGGCCACCCTATGCGGACTGGAACTCCTTCTGAATACATGACGTGGGGTGTTCCTTCAGGTTCAGGTAAACCAGCTGCGGTAACGAGACTGTCATCAAGATGAAGAAGTCGCGCACTATGAAGTTGCCAAGGTGGATGATGCACTTGCCCCCACAGAAATTTATTACGTTTCGATTTTGCTATTAGGCCCCATCTGGCTGTCAAAAACCGTTCCAGTTCTCCATCCGTAGGCTCATCAGTTTCAATAACGATCGTTGACGATGCAGATGTCTTAGGCCATTTTCGGGTCACGTTTGTTGTCACGAAGTTACCTGTTTTACTATGGCTAACCTTGCCATAGCAATATGGAATTTCGTATACAGTTCTCGCAATCACTGTTGGAAGTACCTTGTTTATGTCCAAAGAGAAAAACCACACCCCTGAGTATTCTCCATACCGCACATAGGTTCTGACATTAACCTCAGGGAATGATCCAACATACGGCAATGGATGAACTAAGGGGAAGCCAAGATCATTCATGTGAAATGGGATTAAACCTACCCACGCTGACCCATCAAACTGTTCAACCTCCACTCCTTGAGGTAAAAGGTTTTGCACAATTTCAGCAGGATATCTCCAATGGATAAACACAAGATCACTCCAGTGTTGAACCATCACTGCGTTCTTGACTTCCTTATCAGCAACATTAGGTAAAGAAACCGTCACGTTTCACCTACGCTACGATCGCCACTGCAATACCAGCTCGTACCGACCAACCTATTGTTCTGACCCAATTGGAGGTGACGAGTTTTGATACAGTCTCACGGTTATATCCCCGGGTGAGTTCTCCATGGCGGGGAACTTGAAGAAAAATTGTTGACAAGTGAACCTTGGCTAGCACAAGGCCTCCAACGAGGGGAAGGACTCTGCTTCCCACTGGGTCAAAGAAAAGCCACACGGTGGTGACCCCTTCAATGAGCATTGGTAAACCAACAACCCACGCCGTTCTAGTCTGATGCTCATCAGCGTATGCAACGGAAGTATCTGCAGAAACCCTATGGAAAAGAGGGTAATGAACTATCTGAACAAACCAGATAAGTCCAGCCATAAAAATCGTAGATACTAGATGACAGTAGGCAATGAACACTATTTAAATCTACTCAGCTACAGATTCGAGTTGTCTAGCTGTGACCGATTTAACGACTCATTCATGCTTTTCTGTATTTCAATTATTTATTTTAGATGCAGACTATACATGTGAGCAGCACACAGCAAAGCCCTAAATCAACGGTTCTCATCATGGGTGACCAGATCAACAGAGGCATCGCTTCTCTGGCAAATAAAACACCAGACGATACCCGCATTCTATTCATTGAATTAGCAACAAAATTTTCAGATAAACAGTGGCATAAGCAAAAGGTTCATTTATTGCTGTCAGCATTAAAGCATTTCGCGCAGGAGTTGGGAGAAGAAGGTTTTGAAGTTGATTACAGAGTTGCAAAAAATCTTAGTGAAGGAGTGAAAGCCCACAAGAGGGACTTTGATGTTTCACATGTTATTGCGATGGAACCAATGAACTGGAATGGGAAAAAAATCCTCGAAAATCTAGACATTGAACTTGTGCGAAATAACCAATTCCTCTGCCACTATGAAGATTTCGCGGAGTGGACCAAAACCAAAACGAAGTTCAAAATGGAAGACTTCTATCGATGGCAAAGAAAACGCCTTGACATTTTGATGGATGGATCAACTCCGTGTGAAGGGAAATGGAATTTTGATCATGACAACCGCGAACGCCCACCACGCGACGGAAGGGAATGGCCGTCCATAACGCTGTTTGAACATGACGACATTGACAATGACATTCTCCAAAACCTTGACGATTTTTGGGGTGCTTACCCCAAAGGAGTGTGGCCAGTTACCCGAGAGCAAGCGCTTATCCGGCTTGATGAATTTGTTAATGGAGCGTTAAAGCCATTTGGCCCTTACGAGGATGCAATGTTAGGGAAAGAATGGAAACTTGCTCATTCAGTTCTTAGCTCAAGCCTCAATATTGGGTTGTTACACCCGATGGAAGTCGTTCGTGCAGTTGAACAAGCATATATAGACGGCGAGGCTCCTATTAATAGTGTGGAAGGCTTTATTCGACAAGTAATCGGGTGGCGAGAATATGTGTGGGGCTTGTATTGGCTTTGGATGCCAGAGTACAGGTCAGAAAATTTTTTAGAAGCTAACAGGAATATACCTCTTGCTTTTCGTGAACAAGGGTCAACTGAAATGTCCTGTATACGGGGCGCAATGGATCACCTACATGAGTATGCCTATACGCACCATATTGAACGGTTGATGCTATTCGGTAATCTAAGTTTGACAACTGGAATTGATCCGCAAGAAATGACAGATTGGATGTGGTCCCGTTTTATTGATGGCGCTGAATGGGTGATGCTTCCGAATGTGATAGGGATGGCTACTTTTGCTGACGGTGGGAAAATGGCAACAAAACCGTATGCATCTGGTGGGGCGTATGTGAATCGTATGAGTGATTATTGCTCGGGATGCATTTATGATCCAAAGAAAAGAACCGGAGATAACGCTTGCCCATTCACAACGCTCTATTGGGATTTCTTAGACCGTAACGAAAACCGTTTATCGGGAAACCCAAGGATGGGGCAACAATTTGGTGGACTTCGAAGATTGGCTGACCGTTCTGATGTTAAAGTTCGCGCTGCTGAAGTGCTTACCAGACTTGACGAAGGAACGCTTTAAGATAAGGTCAGGTTTACAGGGGGGCAAATGAGATTTACTGGGAAATCTGTAGTTATCACGGGGGCGACTGGTGGGCTTGGGCGCGCTGCAGCACAACGCTTCTATGATGAAGGAGCAAATATCGTACTAGTGGATTTACATCAAAATGATATAGATGCGTTTTTGCAAACTTTTGATACAGATTCCAAGCGCATAATCGGAATTGAAGCTGATGTATCTAAAGACGCTGATGTTAAGAACTACGTCAATGAAACGATGGCTGTATTTGGACGAATTGATACTCTCTTTAATAACGCAGGAATTGAGGGAAGTATCTCTTCATTAGAAAACTATGAAGAAGAGATCTTTGACCGTGTTGTGCAAGTAAATATAAAAGGAGTTTGGCTAGGTATGCGATATTGCGCTGATGCTATGCGCCAAAGCGGAGGCGGGTCCATCATTAACACCGCCTCAGCAGCAGGACTTATGGCAACTCCTTCATTAATTGCATATGGAGCGAGTAAACACGCAGTCATTGGAATGACAAAATCAGCGTCTATTGAATTAGCCCCAGCCGGCATACGCGTCAATGCTGTGTGTCCGGGTGTTATTAACACACGAATGATGCGCTCCATCGAAGAACAAACTATTCCCGATAATCCTGAAGAATATGTAAAAGCTGTGAGTGAAAAGACTCCGTTGGGAAGATACGGGGAACCAGAAGAAGTTGCTGGCTTAGTAGCTTTTCTTGCATCAGATGAAGCTACTTATATCACGGGGTCATCTTATGTTATTGATGGTGGCCTCCTTAATGCATAATGCTGATATAACGAAAGAGTGAGCTATCCAGTTGACAAGGAAGAAAAACCCATTCTTCTTCTTGATGGGGAATGCGGCTTATGCAATAAATTCGCAACTTTTATGTACTCAAAGCTTCATGACAAACAAGCCGTGCAATTTGTAGGAATTGAAAGTGAAGTTGGACAATCAATTATTGCGACTTTTCAAGATGATCTTCAACAAATGGATACTGTCTATTTCGTTGATGGTATATCTGTGAGGACAAAGTCTTCTGCTGTCATTCTTTGTCTTAGAATGATGCGATTTCCATACCGTTTTATGGCTTTTCTTGTGTGGTTATGTCCGAAAGGTATTCGAAATGTGGCGTATGACTTTGTAGCGAAACGACGAAGATCGTTCTTTGGAACGAGTGACAGTTGTGTATGGGATGCTTTCCCTTCAAACCATGGAGCTGAGAATTGATAGCAAAAGTATGGCCCTATCTGAAGTTGAATAAATTACATATTGAGGCGACTGTTATTGGAATTGCTTTTGTTCTCGTAGGAATTTATCACTTTATAGATCAGGATTTTTTTGAAGCGATTGTTCCCACCTGGTTTCGATATGCAACGTTCGCAAATCTTGCATCCGGCGGAGCTGAGATTGTCTTGGGCCTCATGCTGATCGTCCCAAAATTTCGTCGCGTAGGGGCATGGGGTCTTTTGGTCCTATTGGTTGCTGTGTATCCTGCAAATATTGACATGTTTATCAATGATGTTGATGTCCAGACCAATGCTTCGGGTGTAGCAGAGCGCATCGTTGATGCCGAAGGAGTTCGGCTGAGGAACTTTATACGACTGCCTTTTCAGTTTCTTTTTGTATGGTTGGTGTGGCGGCACACCAGAAAGCAACCCATCAGTATTTCAGGCTCTTAGGCGTCAATAGTTATAACGACCCCACAGCTTGAATTCTCTTTTCTGCGAAGGAACCTTGTTAGCCTTCCAAAGCCAACAATCAACATAAATTGAATTCCGTATTTTTTCTTGACTTCTGTTTCAACACTGCGATATTCATCTCCGTGCGCAATTCGAGCGGTTCCTTGAACCATGTCATGACCCTCAAGTGGTTCGCCACGAGAATTACTTGCAATCAACTCAACAGCTGGTGTGTTCATGATTCGCTTTGCTTTCCATGATGTTGATTCGGTTGTGAAACCTACTTGCCCCTCCCCTAAGTCAACAATCCATACTGGGCAATTCTTTCTTCGTCCATCTTTTGTGAAAGTCGTTAACGCAACGTATTTATTTTCACCAACACTCATATCTACCTCCAAGGCTTGTTCACTTTACTTTGAAAGTGTGCGGTAATGACTTTCTATAGAGGTATTTGTTGCACATGTGCGAGGAAAGTGCATGAAAGAATATCATGGCCTTCGTCTCGCAAATCAACTTTGATCGTTCCAGAGTCTGGATCACCAATCCATTCGGCCTGCGTAACTAACGGCCCTGATCTTCCACCTATCAGATATCTCACATCCAGAGAGGTGACGACACACGGTGTGCCATAATGTGCTTCGGCAAATGTTTGGGCGCTTACCTCCCCTATGAGTGTTATGATTGCTCCCTGCACAAAACCACCTGGTCTCCTGACAGCTTCTTTAGGCATCATTGTTACTTTCCCAGTTTCAGCTTCAGTGATGATAATCCCAGCTAATTCCTCCACTGGCTGATCTAACGGGGGCAGTTCTAATGAACCCATGCGTTCTCTGACTTTTGCTACATCGGGCTTTGCTTCTCCTTCTCGCAATGGAGTTCTCATGAATGTAATTTGTGCATGACCGATCGGAATATCGTTCTCATCGACATATTCCAGTTCTTCAATCATCAAACGTCTTCCATGTCTAAGGATCGTACTGGTAGCTTCAATGTGATGTGATACAGGGATCTGTGCACGACGGAATGAAAAGTCAGTCGTGAACGTCCAGTCTTCAACAAATGATTCAAGGCGCATTCCGACAACAGTGTCAGCAAGAAGCATTAGTGGAGCAATCCGGATAATTCCATGCGACGTCAGGTTCTCATTAACAATCACATGACCTTTAGACACATCACTTAAATCCGGTCTTGCTCCCATACGCGCCATGACGCTGAGAAATTCTGAAGGAAATTCAGGTTCTGCCATGCGATAACTGGTTACGGAAGACTGACGTCCCGCTCATAGGGAGGGGGATCAATACGTTTTCCTGGTGTCCAACTGACTGGAAGATGTTTAATTCCGCCAATAAAGTTTGAGCGAAGCCGCTGAGGTTCACCTTCCAGTTTCATATCTGGCATACGAAGCGCAATTTCTTTAAAGATTAGTCGCAGTTCTGCTCTAGCTAGATTTGCACCCAGACAGTAATGAGCACCTCCGCCGCCGAATGCAATGTGATCATTTGGTGTACGAGTTATATCAAAAGTAAAGGGATCGACAAAAACGTCAGAGTCTCTGTTAGCTGAGATGTACCACATAACGACTCGAGTATCCTTAGGAATTTCTTGACCAAGTAGTTCCGTGTCCGCTGTTGTTGTGCGCCGGAAGTGGAGAACCGGACTTGCCCAGCGAATAATTTCATCAACCGCTGTGTCCATATATTTGTCGGGGTCTGATTTGAGAAGGGAAAACTGCTCTGGATTTGTGAGTAACGCATGCATCCCGTGTGCAGTAGCATTTCTTGTTGTTTCATTCCCAGCAACTGATAGAAGAAGCATGAAGACATCTATTTCTAACTCTGTTAGCCGGTCCCCATCTATTTCTGCATTAACTAGCTTTGTCATGATGTCGTCTTGAGGGTCAACACCTCGATCAGCAGCGAGTTGATGGGCGTACGCATATAACTCCATTGCGGCAACTCCAGGGTCTCCTTCATACTCCGGATCATCTATCCCTATAAGATCATTTGACCATTTAAAAAGCAGATGCCTGTCTTCTTGAGGTACTCCAATGATTTCTGCTATCGCTTGAAGTGGTAGTTCTGCCGCAATTTCCTCTACAAAGTCAGCAGAACCATTCTCAATAACATTGTCAACAATTAGAGTTGCGCGATGAGCAAGATACTGCTCTAGTAGGCGCATCATTCGCGGAGTGAATCCTTTACTGACCAGTCTCCGGTAACGGGTGTGCTTTGGAGGGTCGGTATAGAGCATGTTTAAACCGCGTTGATCTACAAACCCGCCATCATCGAGGCGAATAGTGGGTTCGGGGATGCTGATACCGCCTACTTCACTTGAATACAGTTCATTATCTCGGTTGACAGTTCTAACATCTTCATGTCGAACAACATTCCAGAAACCCCCTCCATCGGGATGGTCGTGCCAAAAGAGTGGAGCCTCATTTCTCAGTGTTGTGAACATGTCGTGATGCTCCATCCGAACAAATCGATCAGCATCAAGTAGATCAATATCGTTGATGTTCATTTCACTCCTCTAATTCATATCGTACATCAAATTTTTTTGTTAATTAGTTTGATGACTGATGAGAATTTCATTTTCGTTGAGGGGGCACTAAGATTCGGGAATAACACTAATTAATGAACCTCATTAATTTTGTACTCCAAGGAAATGATATGTCTAATGAGCTCAACCTTTCAAATGACCCTTACATAATTGTTTCATCTGATTCACATGCGGGCCTCCAATGCGAAGAATACCGACCGTACTTAGAATCCTCAGTGCATGAAGAATTTGATGAATATGTAGCTGAACGCCACGAACACCGGCGACTCACCGAGGAAATAAACGGCGAATACGTTGCAGAATGGGAAGGGAAAAATGCTGAAGGTCTCAAAGGAGCATATGACCCAGATATTCGCGATAAAGAATTAGACGCAGATGGCATATCCGGAGAGATTATCTTTGCTGATGGTGACGCGGTTACCGGAATGGAATCTCCCCCATTTGGTGCAGGTCTTGCAGCTGGACAAATAACTGATCCACGACTTGCATATGCGGGAGCAAGGGCACACAACAGATGGTTAGAAGAATTCTGTTCAACGAGTCCTGAAAGACGTGCCGGAGTTGCACTTGTTCCTATAACCCATGGTGTTGATGAAGCAGTTAAAGAAGTTGAGGCTCTTGCTGGTAAGCCAGGGATTAAAGGGGTAATGATCCCCACGCTTTGGCATGACGCCCCGCCCTACGGCACCGATCATTATGATAAATTTTGGGCAGCATGCGCCGAAGCTGGGTTAGTCATACACACCCATTCCGGAGAAGCAGATTTCCCAAGCTACGGGGAGAACATAGCCATGTACGTTTCAGAAGTTGCATTCTGGACCCATAGAGCATTGTGGCAATTATTATTCAGTGGAAAGTTTGATAAATTCCCTGGCCTTAAATACTGCGTTGTTGAGTGTGGAAGTTGGTGGGTCGGAGACCTGCTCTGGAAAGCAGATGTAAATTTTGGCGCAAGTTGGAAAATAAAGAAGATGAGTAGCCGAATGAAAGGACTACTAACGAAACTCCCTTCCGAATATTTTGGAGACAGCGTATTTATAGGTGCCTCCACCATGAGCAGATACGAAATCAGAGAGCGTCATCGCAATGGAATTGACGCACTGATGTGGGGAACTGATTATCCCCACCCTGAAGGATCATGGCCAAACACTGTGCATCGCCTAGAAAATGATTTCCAAGACGTTTCAATTGAAGACACTCGAAGGCTTCTCGGATTAAACGCTATTGAATGCTACAACTTAGACGTTGAGGGACTCACTACAGTGGCAAACAGGATTGGACCCACACCTGAAAAACTCAACCAAGATCCTGCACTACGCACCAGCCCAACAGCAAAGCGTGACGCACGATGGTGGTTCGATGAGTATGGAATTGAATGGAGTGGGCCAGAAAACGGTCTATAGAGAAATTAAGGAAAATATGAGCATTGAACTCCCTGAAACAGATCATCATATTGTCATCTCTGCTGATAGCCATTGCGGAGCAGATCTTCGAGGCTACAAACCCTACTTGGAAAAGAAATACCATGACGATTTCGAAGAATGGGCGGCAGCAAGCGAAGAAGCAGCAAAACAACAAGAAGCATTATTCGCTGGGCGAGGAAGATCTACACGAAACGTAGGCATTGACGGAGATCCAGAGTTAGATGCTGATAAAAACTATTCTTCTGAACGAAGACTTAAAGACCAACAAGAAGATGGCGTTGTGGCTTTTGTTCTTTTCCCAAATACCCAACCACCATTTGCCCCACAGGCTGCAACGCAGTTTGAAGCACCTCCGTACAGCGATAATTTTGAACATAGATGGGCGGGTCTACGCGCACACAATAGATGGCTGAAAGATTTTGTCGATGAAGCTCCAATCCAACGAGCGGGCATTGCTCAAATATTTCTTGGCGACGTCGAGGGATCAGTAAAAGAAATAGAATGGGCGGCAGAAAACGGATTACGTGGCGGAATCCTTGTTCCGGGAGCACCACCTGACTCCCCATTTGAACCGTTGTATTCAGCATCATATGAACCTATTTGGGCGGCAGCTGCAGCAAATAACATGACACTAAACCACCATGCTGGAGGAGCGACCCCAAATTTTGGTAACCATTTTCCTTCATCATTAGCTGTGTTTATGCTCGAGGTTTCTTGGTGGTCACAGCGGGCATTATGGCATCTTATTTTCTCAGGTGTCTTTGAGCGCTATCCGGAACTACGTTGGATCAACACTGAAACTGGTACTGCATGGGTGCCCGATACGTTGGAGAAATTAGATTCCTTTTACCATCGAATGAAATACTCAAAATATGGTTCAGAGTCTATTTTCGGCGGAATGGCCGTTGAACACTTGACCTTAAAGCCAAGTGAATATTGGTTGCGGCAGTGCCATGTTGGAGCAAGTTTCCTACGTCCGACTGAGGCACCGCTCTGTGCTGAAATAGGTATCGACAATATTTTGTGGGGATCGGATTACCCGCATATTGAAGGCTCTCACCCTCATACAAAGGAACATCTACGATTAACATTTTCAGAGTTAAGTCTCGGACATGTCACCAAACTATTAACAACGAACTCTGCAAGAGTATATGGATTTGATCTTGAGGCCTTAAAGCCATTAGCCGAAAAGTACTGCCCGACAAAAGATGAAATTTCAACTCCTATCTCCTATTCAGATATTCCCGAAACTGCTAAAGGTTGTCCGGGTATGAATCCATTAAACCAAGTACAGGAAGTCGGATAATGGCAGAACCTATAGATATTGCAGGTTCTGTTTCTGTCGTTACTGGTGGAGCTAGTGGAATTGGGAAAGGTATAGTTAAAGCCCTTTTAAATAATGGTGGAACGGTCGTTGTCGCAGATATTGAAGAACAACCAATTCAGGAAACTGTTGCAGAGTTTAAAGAGTTCGGGCCTGTCGAAGGTTACGTCACAGACGTTTCAAACGAAGGATCTGTTGAGGATTTATCACAATATGTTTTTGATAAATATGAGAAATGCAATCTTCTCTTTAATAATGCGGGAGTTGGTTCAGGCGGTGGAGGAAAAGCGTGGCAGAACGAACCTAACGATTGGAAATGGTGCTTTGGAGTTAATGTTTTCGGACCAGCTAATGGAGTTATCTCATTTGTTCCAAAAATGATTGAATCTGGTCAACCCGGCCATGTTATTAACACATCGTCAGGTGACGGTGGTTTTGCTCCAGTCCCGATGGCATCTGTTTATGCTTCAAGCAAAGCCGCTGTCAGTTGTTTCACTGAGGCATTAAATCATCAACTACTCGAAGAAACAGACAATATGGGAGCGTCCGTGTTCTACCCTTCAGGGGGTTTAATGAATACTGGTTTGTTTACTTCGCAGCGCAACCGCCCAAAGGAGTTGGAACGCGTGCGAGGTGGAACAGGACGAAAATCTATGTCCTTTGAAGAGTTAAAATCACTTCTTGAAAAAGCAGGAAGAGATGTGAAGGTTGCTGACTTGGATGAAATGGGAGAATTTGTTGTTGCAGCAGTGAAGGAACGCCGGTACATCATCGGACGTGACTTGGATGACACCGTTGAACTCTTGCACAGAAGAGCAAATGCTATAGCGGACTTTCTTTGTCCTCCCCACCATGAGATGGGGATTTAGCGGTCGCTTTTAATTCCTCTAACTTTTCTTCAGCTACTTTCCTATCTTCTTCGCTCATAAAGAATTGGTCTTTCATTTTCTTTATGGTTTGAATGGGCCAATACTTCGTAGCTAATTGCCAACCAGCGAGCGCAAGGATTGCCCCAACTATGATGTCGAGCCAAAAGTGATTGGCAGTTATGACTACAACGATGGTTGTTAGGATCGGGTGGAGGAGCATCAACCAGCGTGCTGGTGTTTTCAGAATTCGTATTGCTGCGAGAGCTATCAGTAATGCCCAACCTACGTGTAAGGATGGCATTGCAGCGAACTCGTTTGCCGCTTTCGCTATTCCTAATGAGTACGGATCAGGACCAAAGACTTTTGCTGTATCAATGAAGCCATACGAGACCATCAACCTTGGCGGCATCAACGGGAACAACAAATGGATGATCAGACCAGAAAACGTTGCGAGGCAGAGCGATGCTCTGACTTGTGGCATCCATTCAATCTTTCTAACCATGACCCATACCAAGAAAACAATCATGGATGGGAAATGCATTACAAAGTAAAACGTATTTGCAATTTTTATTAATACTTCCGAGTCAATAAACCAGCCCTGCAATGTAGCTTCATTTGGAAAACCCATCCAGTCCTGAAATTTAACAAGATTAACTGCATTTTCTGCAGCTATTTTAGTTGAGTCAGCAGTGATCCTTCTAACAGTTGAGTAGCCAAGCCAAAGTAAGCCGAAAGTTGCCAAATTTAAGAAAATCGTAGTTGTCCGATTCTGCTTTTGAATCCAGACGATTATCTTATTTAGTTTTGGTGTAAGACTTTGAATTGCCTGCCCCATCTGACCCCCAATGCCATTATTCCATAATAAATCGTTTGTAGATAAAACGTTTTGCTTGGATTAGAAAAGGAATAATTTACGATGGGTTGAAGTGGATGATGTTAGAAGACGAGATTAATGTTTTACAACTATGAGCTTCAAGCCTTCTATTTCACCTATTACCGAATCCGATGAAGAATTAGAGCGACTATTGTCAGATCCTGGAGTAGAACTTCCACCTCTACTTCCATCAATTGCATTTGCAACTGGAGATTTGTCTTTCATTCCCCCAGATATTCATTTAGATCCCTCGAAGACACTTGAAGAACAGGGTGGCTTGACACCAGGTGAACAATCCATTATTCGTGTGCGTGCGTTGGAGGGATTAAAGCAACTGCGAGACAACACAAACATAGAACCCATTACACGCAATGAAGATTTAAGGACGATTATGTCGTGGGCATGCGGAACTAATTTAGAAGGTTCGTATTTGCAAATGATGATGGAGGAGTTAGCACCTGGTGATAGGGACTTACGATCTCCAGATTGGAATGTTCAAGACTTTTCAGCAGACCGAAAATTTACTGTAGCTATTATTGGGGCTGGAATGTCGGGAATTCTCGCAGCGTACAGATTGAAGCAAGCTGGAGTTAATTTTGTTCTCTTTGAAAAGAACGATGGCACGGGCGGCACATGGCTGGAAAATACATATCCCGGTTGCAGGGTTGATGTTTCAAACCATGTCTACTCGTATTCATTTATGCAAAAGCATGATTGGCCTCACTATCACTCCACTCAAGATGTTTTATTGAACTATTTCAATGATTGTGCAACGGAATTTGAAATACGAGACAACATCAGGTTTAACACGAGTGTGTCTTCAATGACTTGGGATGAGGATTCAAGTACTTGGACACTAAATATTTTGACTTCAGAAACTGAAGAAATCTTTAGCTGCCAGGCCGTTATAAGTGCTGTAGGTCAATTGAACCAACCCTCCTACCCTGCAATTCCTGGAATCGAAAACTTTGAAGGGACGTCATGGCACTCGGCTCGATGGAATCATGACTATGACTTAGATGGGAAAAGAGTAGCTGTGCTGGGAACTGGATGTAGCGCTGTACAATTTATTCCTCGAGTAGCTAAGCAGGCAGAGCAGACGACTATCTTTCAGCGAACGCCAAACTGGTTAATGCCCAGACCGCAATACCAGCAAAGTCTTCCAGAGAGTCTCGTATGGTGTTTTACACATATACCGAACTATCACAACTGGTTTCGATTACATCTATTTTGGCGAAGCCATGAAGGCTTGTTGTCACGTTTAGAAATTGATGAATCGTGGGAAGATCCAGGAGATAGCTCAATTAGTGCAGCAAATCATGAACTAGGTGTACTCCTGCGAATGTATCTGGAGAGTGAATTTGCTGATCGGCCTGACCTTTTGGAGAAAGTAACCCCCACGTACACGATGGGTGCTAAACGATTTGTAATAGATGATGGACTTTGGGCAAAAACTCTTCATGCTGACAATGTTGAACTATGCACCGACCCGATTGTGTCCATCTCTTCATCGGGAATCAGCACAGAATCAGAAGGTTTAAAGGATTTTGATGCCATTATCTATGGGACTGGATTTAAAGCAGCTGATTTCTTAATGCCAATGACTGTGACTGGCCGTAATGGAGTGAATTTACATGACCAATGGGATGGTGATGCGCGAGCGTATCTCGGTATCGTTGCTCCAAACTTTCCAAATCTTTTCTTTCTATACGGTCCCAATACAAACATTGTCATCAACGGAAGCATCATCTACTTCTCAGAGTGCGAAGTTCATTACATTACACAGTGCCTCAAACATATGCTTAAAAACCAGTTGAGTTCCCTTGACGTTAAAACTGATGTGCACGATAAATACAATGAGCGCATTGACGAAGGAAACCGCAGAATGGCATGGGGATTATCTGACGTGAACAGCTGGTACAAGAATGCGAGTGGCAGGACTGCACAAAACTGGCCGTTCTCTCTTCTAGAGTACTGGGAACAGACTCGCGAAATTAATTCTGATGATTACAACATCGTCTGATAGCAAAATGCATTTCCCACAAATAATTCCTCTATGATCGGTTACTCATGAATGATGACTTTTTCTTAGACACATACGACTCTGGGGTTGGTTCCACCATTGTTTTCACGCACGGCTGGACCGATAATCGAAATGCTTGGGATGGGGTTATTAGTAACTTAAACGATCACGCTCGATGTATAGCGTGGAGTATACGTGGGCATGGTGAGTCATTTGCTCCCCCTCCGGGACATTACACGCGTGACCACACATTGAGCGACCTCAAAGCAATAACTGAAAGATCCGAAGAGAAGGTTATTCTGGCTGGCCATTCATTGGGAGGATACCTCTCATTGGCTCACTCTCTTCTCTACCCTGAAGATGTTGAAGCCTTAATTCTTGTGGGAGCAGGTCCAGGGTTTAGGAAAAGGGAATCCATAGATCAATGGAACAGTTCTGTAATTGAAAGTGCGAAAAAGCTAGATCTACCTGAGGGCTCTGAAGCAACTGCATTACATACAGATGCTTGGGTGATTGATTCCTTGAGCGAAATTAAGGTGCCCACACTCGTTATTGTTGGCGAACATGACAAACGATTCAGGGCTTCAATGTCAGTTTTTGAAAAGTACTTGAATGTCAAAACTTCCGTCGTAGTTGAAGATGCTGGTCATTCTGTGCACCGTAAAAAACCATTAGAGGTTGCGAATGCAATTAAGGATTTTCTTGGGGAAATATCGCAATAGCTAAGGTGACGGCGGTGACGTAATCAGCTAGCGTCTCTAAAAACAGGAGGTGTGTATGTCTGGTCCTTTGGATGGAATAAAAGTCATTGATATGTCTGCTGTGATCTCTGGACCAATGGCATGTCAGGTTTTATGTGATCAGGGCGCTGAGGTTATAAAGGTTGAACCTCTCGGTATGGGCGATATCACAAGAATAGGTGGATTTCGCGTTGGAGATATATCTGCAATGTATGCATCTGCTAATCGTGGTAAACGATCAATAGCTCTAGACCTATCGCAAGAAGATGGCATTGCTGTCTTGAAGGAAATGGTGAAAACCGCTGATGTTATTGTTCAGAACTTCCGCCCAGGTGCTGTTGATAGGATGGGAATTGGTCCAGATACCTTGATGGAAATTAATCCAGACCTCATCTACGTCTCTATCTCAGGTTTCGGTCCTGATGGTCCTTATCGAGACTGGCGTGTGTATGACCCAATCGTGCAATCAGTTTCTGGAGTGGTCTCTATACAACAAAGTCCTGATATTCCAATTCCCGATCTTGTTCGTACCATTGTGTGTGATAAGACAACTGCGTTGACTGCATCAAATGCAATAACAGCAGCATTATTCGCACGTGCATCAGGGAAGTCAGCTGGTCAACATATTGAAATTCCTATGCTTGATTCAGCTATTTATTGGATGTGGCCGGATGTGTTTATGGGCCACACAATGTTCGGTGATGATGTAGAACCTGGTCCATTGATCTATCAGATTTACCGCCTACAACAAACTGCAGATGGGCACCTTGTCTATTTCTATGCATCGGATAAAGAATTCGCAGGTTTATCTAGGGCCTTAGGTCATCCAGAATGGATAGATGATGAACGCTTCGAAACAGCTAAACAAAGAATGGTCCCAGAGCACTTTGAAATTTTAGGTTCGCTACTACACAACGCATTTATCGGTTTTCAAACCACAGATATTATGCAACGTCTTCACGAAGAAGAGGTGCCAGCGGCTCAAGTAAACAGTGTGGATGATGTTTTTAGCGATCCACAGGTAGTCAATAACGCAATAATTCATGAATGGGTGCACCCTGATGCTGGTCTAATAAAAATGGCTAAACCACCTGTTAGATGGGGAACAACGGAACCTGAGATCAAATGGTCTACTGATCACTTAGGTGAGCACACTGAAGACCTACTGTATGAATACGGTTTTACAAATGAGGGTATTGAAAACTTAAAAGCAAAAGGTGTTATCGCTGATAAATAAGACGTTTGTCTTATGAATCATCGTCGGCTGATTCGATTTCCTCACGTTGTCCTGCTTTGAATTCCTTTTGGGCTTTCCCCAAAGAACGTGCAAGGGATGGCAGTTTTGCACCGCCAAAGAGAACCAAAAGAATTACCAGTACGATTATGAGTTCACCTGTTCCTATGCTTCCCATTGTCTTTCCTTTCCACGTCAAGACGTCCTATTCATACAATAACCGTGATTTGTTTATATTTTCATATCAAATCAGGAAACTGGCGAACTTATATCTACTATGCGTATCTTCCAGGGTTCAATCTACCGTTTGGGTCAAACTCTCTTTTTAAAGAATTCGTAATTTGAGTAATGGCAGGATCTATTTCTTTTCTGCTCTGAGGTTTATCAGCCCAGACATTCCCAACACCGATTGAAGCCACAAAATTACCAGTGTCCTTTCGGTTTATCCTGAGTGCATCTGCAGGAGCAATAGACCACCGGTATCGGGGCAAACCGGGAGCTCCCTCAACTTCTTCATAATTACCTATTGATAAAAGCTTCTTCAGTTGCTTTTCAACGTCAGGTTTATGCCCTTCTAGATGTACCCACACTGTTTCTCCATCCCAAAGAATCGCTGATGGTTTATATGTATTTTCAAGAACACCCTGTGGGTTCTTAGATGCTGCAGTGAACCATCTACTAGTCGTTGGTATAGGGTTTGTTCGTATCGTGACTTCAGCGAATAGCCCTAGGGTTCCGAATGACCCGACCATCAACTTATGTAGATTGAACCCACTGACATTTTTCACAACTGGAGCTCCGCTTGTAATGATTTTGCCGTCTGCTGACACGTAACGGAGTTGCAAAACTGAATCTCGTATTCGCCCTTTTCCAAGCACGCTAATATCATTTTCTCCAACTGCTATTGCTCCTCCAATTGTTCCTCCCCTTTCAGGAAGGCAAGTGCGTTGACCGAATCGTCCCAATTCTTTATGCAATTCAGCAACGGTAGTGCCTGCTAGTGCAGTGACGATCATTTCGTCTGGCTTAGCAGACAGAATACCTTCTGGTGCCTTTACGAACCGGGTGTCTTTTTGAGGAAATCCATTTAGGTTCCATCGCGTCTTTCCGCCTTCTACGGCGACAGGTCCTTCAGTTCCGATTTCTGAACAAAAGTTTTTAATGCTGCTATTTATTGGGTCGCCCACTTTTAAACCCAAGTTCCTTCAGGTATTTTATTCAAAGTTTGAATATCGGCACATGAATGGCCAGTAGGTAAGACTTTTCCTGGATTGATTCGGCAGTGAGGATCAAAGGAGCTACGGAGTTTATTTTGGTGTTCTAAGTCCTGATCAGTGAATAATTGTTGCATGAATTCTTGCTTTTCTATTCCTATTCCATGCTCCCCTGATAAAACTCCCCCTGCTTCAAGAGATATTTTTACAATTTCTGCGGCCACTTGATGAACGCGATCTAAAGTTCCTTCTTCGCTTGCGTCAAATACGAGTAGTGGGTGAAGGTTTCCATCACCGGCATGAAATACATTCATAATCGTAAGATTATTCTCATCAGCAAGAGCGTTTACTTTATCCAGCACGTCGGCAAGTTCTGATCGCGGTACAACCGTGTCATGTAAATAGTAGTTAGGTGCTAGGTATGTGCTTGCGCCAAAAGCTGATTTTCTTCCTTTCCAAAGTGCATCTCTTTGGTACGAAGTTTGTGCAATTTTTATGTCGCTGGCACCATGGTTCTCAGCTATTTCCCCAATACGAAGAGCTTCAATCTCTACTCCATCCACTAATCCTTCAACCTCAACTAATAGTACGGCTCCAGCATCAGTTGGGTATCCCGACGGAATATGTTTCTCTATCACTTCTATTGTTTTTTGATCCATAGCTTCCATTGCTGCAGGAACAATTCCATCAGCAATAATTGCGCTTACGGTTTCAGCGGCCTTTCTCATAGAGGGAAAAGAAATAAGAAGGGTTTGCACATCGTCAGGGTTTGGGGTCAAACGCACTGCAATTTTTGTTGTTATTCCGAGCGTTCCTTCACTACCAATAAATGCGCCACGGAGATCTAACCCAGTTGGCTCTGCATCTAATCCACCAAAAGTTGTGACTTCTCCACTTGGGAGTACAACTTCCAAGGCCAGAACGTGGGTGTCAGTGACTCCGTCAGCCAAACAATGAGGGCCTCCGGAATTATTTGCTACATTTCCGCCAAGAGTACATATCTGTTGACTTGACGGGTCTGGGGCATAGTGGAAACCAAAAGGCTTAAGATGATCACTCAACTCAAGATTGATAACACCTGGCTCAACCCATGCGATTCTGTTTTCAATGTCCACTTCGAGTACGTTATTCATTTTTGTCATGGCTATGACAATTGGAGCTCCTAGTGGGATTGCGCCTCCAGCTAGACCGCTTCCGGCTCCACGGGGTATCACATGTCTGTCATGTTTCTCAGCTATTTTCATGATGGTTTGTACTTCGGAAGTTGTTATCGGAAAGCACACTGGTCCAGCTATTCCGCCTTCAAAAACAGATTCATCTTTGGAGTACAGTATTCTCTCATCTAGATTTTCTAGAACACGGTCAAGTTCAAGTGCTTTCTGAAGGTCAGCCACTAGCGGGTCATCAGAGAGATGTTTTGATTCTCTGTAGTCGTTTACTCTCTTTTGAATTCTTTTGAAGTAATTCATCTTAGCTTCATCGTATCGTTGGCTGTATGAGTTGATGGTGAGCAAAAGTGGTGATGTTTTGATTTTCCCAACTTGTCCTGAAATGCTGTCCTAGGTAGGAGGATTTATGAATGTACCAAAAGGTTTATCAGAGGTAACAGCTGATTGGTTGGAGTCGGTGCTTCAACCATCTGAGAAATTCAATGGCGTAGAGATTGAGAGCGTTTCCTGCGAGAATATTGGGGAAGGTACTGGAATTTTTGGGGAGATTGGATTGCTTACTATTTCGTGGGCTTCTGATGGTGATTTCCCGGCGTCTATGGTCGTGAAGTTGCCGTGCATTGAGCCTGAAAATCTTGCTGTAGCTCAGGCACTTGGTATTTATGCTCGAGAAGTTTCTTTTTATGAAAGTGTGGGTAAATCATCTTCTTTACGTATTCCAGAGTGTTTCTATTCTCAGTTAGATGACGATGGAGGATTTGTTTTACTTATAGAGGATTTGTCAGCTAATTTTTCTGTCGGTGATCAGGTCGTCGGAGCTACGAATGAACAAGTTCAATGTGTGATTGATGCTTTAAGTGATTTTCATGCTCAGTGGTGGGAAAGTCCTGAACTTGAATTATTAGAGTGGCTTCCTGTTCCGAATGATCCTGCTTATATGGCTACCGTGCCTGGTATTTTTCGCGCAGGGCTTCCAGTTCTTCAACAAGAATGGTCTGATCGTGTAATGCCGGAAAGTATTGAAGTGGCAACGCTTCTAGATCCTAGGTTTGAGGAAATTATGGAGATGTTTTCTGAGCGGCCTCATACTTTTGCCCATGCAGATACACGTTTAGATAACATATTTTTTTCAAAAGATGGTTCTGATGAAGTTGCTTTTATTGATTTTCAATTGTGTCTACGTGGGAATGGAGTTAACGATCTTGCGTATATTATCGGGAATAGTGTGCCTAGAGACGTCGCTGCAGCTAACTGGGAGTCGTATATAAAGCGATGGTTGACTGGTCTTTCAAAGCATGGCATTGAATACGGTTTGGAGGATGCAATTCGTGGATACAGACAAGCCGTTTTGTATTACACAGTTGGCGCCATGTCATTAATTGCTTCTTTCGATACTGGAAATGAACGTGGAGCGGCGATGGCGGAAGCATATGTAACGAGAATTTTCAATCATGTTGTTGACACGGATGCTCGTGTCATTCTTGAGAATTAAATTCCCTCTTCACGTATTTTTTTCCTTCTTTAGTTTTACCGATTTCATCAATTGTTCCCGCTTTGCGGAAACAGTAGGCCATCTGTTGAGCGGTACTTCGTGAAACTTTTCCAAGATTTGATATGTCTGCAGTCGTGAATTCAGCAGGAAGTCCATCAGGTAAGAGATTCATAAAGTCTTCTAAGTGTTTGAAAGTGTGTGTTTCATGTATTGAAACCAGCTGAGTATTGATTGTCCTGTATCCACCTCTGTTTCTTCTCAATTGCTTGTCATATTTTTGTACTTTGTTGACGCTGACTAGTACAGCTTCAAAAGAGAGATTGGGGTGATGAAGCAAGTCTGGGATTGACACGAGTTCGCCGAAAATAGTGAATAGGTCACCTCGCTTTGGTGATTTTCTAGGTGCTTTATCAGGCTTCAATAACGTTGTATGTATTGGGATCGGATAGACGATAGTGATTGTGTAGGTATCTAGTAGAGCATTGAGTTTTTTTCTCATTGAGGCGAAAGCCGTTGTTTGGATTTCGATAATGATGTTTTTGTTATTCTGCGTTCGTAATAAGTCAACGACAAAATCGCCAAGAGGGGCTTCAGTTAGATCGCCTGGTTCCCAATAGTGTTCTTTGAGATCAGCATGAAGTGACCCCTCATTCAGTGTTCCGATATGTGGTTGCTCTGGTTGTGTTTCGTTTGACATCTTTTGATGATTTGTTATTTCTCTGGCAATCTTAAAACGACTCTGGTTGGTGCGTGGTATGGCAAAGAAAAAAGCAGCTTTCATTCCTCAAGAAGGTAGTGAGTTCACGGCGGATTGGTTCACAGACTTGTTTCAAGAGCAGTATGGTGCTGCGGTGTTAGATATATCGCGAGAAGTAATTGGAACTGGTGTCGGTTTCGTGGGTGAAATACATCGGTGTTCTCTTATATGGGATGCGAATAGAGATGATCTGCCAACGTCAGTTATTGTAAAGGTTCCCTCCAAGCTTCCTTTAAATCGTAGCTTGGGTGAAGGTTTGCAACTTTATGAACGAGAAGTTGTCGCCTATGAAAAACTTTCAAAGAATATGGGTTTACCCATGCCGAACGTTCTGCACAGTGCTATGGACGATGACCCGACACCGTGGTTAGATACCGTTATTACTTTTCTCTTTTCTCGTCTTCCACTTGGTGGCGTGAGTTGGCTTACTGTGAAATTTCTTCAGTTAGCTTCAAAAAATCCGAAGCTGCGACGATACGTATTGGTGCTAGAAGATATTTCAGATGCTAGGCCTCCAAGTCAGATAGAAGGTGGTTCCCTTGATGATGCTTTAATTTCGTTGGCAACACTCGCTAAGTTTCATGCACATCATTGGATGAATGAAGAGTCCATAGCAGTATCTGATCGGATATGGGCCGTTAATCGGTTACCGAAAGTTATTCAAGCTAGTTACGCGAGAAACCGCGAAGAATTTGTTGGCAGGTTTGGAGATCTTGTAGGAAAAGAGAAGATGCAAGTTATTGATGATGCACAGGATCGTCTGGAGGACCTGTTAGCACCATTAGCTCGGGATCCATGGACACTACTTCATGGTGATTACAGACTTGATAATATTATGTTTCGTTCAAATGGGGAGATAGTTGTTATTGACTATCAACTTCTTTGTAAAGGTCGTCCTGGTTGGGATGTTGCATATTTTATTACGACAGCGTTATCAGCAGATCATAAAAGTGAAGAAGAGACAATGCTTAAGCACTATCATGAGACTCTTTTGCTTGAAGGTATAACTGATTATCCATATGAAGAGTTGGTAGATGATGTTGAGTTAACGAAATTACTGTTGGCGCATCGATTGGTTGGAAGTAGGGACGCTTTTGATACAGAGCTCCAAAATAGTGATGAAACGTTTGTTGATGTGCTAGTGAAGAGAGTCGTTGGTTGGATTTAACACTAAGGTCTAGGTATCTTGCAATCGCTTTTCCGCTAAAGATATGTATTCCGGATTAAGGTCATACCCAACGTAATGTCTGTTGGCAGATTTAGCTGCTACGGCGGTAGTTCCTGATCCACAAAACGGGTCGACGATTAGGTCACCTTCGTACGAGTAAAGTTGGATGAGTCGTTTAGGAAGTTCTTGAGGGAAAGGTGCGGGATGTCCTATTTTTTTTGCCGATTCCGGACGAAATCGCCAGGTATCTATCGTCCACGCTAAGAAGTCTTCCTTTCGAATAGAGTCGACGTGCGGTAAGCCACGAGAGGCTCGCTGTTTCTTTGTTAAAGATCTATCAAATCGTAATTTGCTAGCGATGATAACGCGCTCAGTTACATCACGAAGAACTGGATTGGATGCAGATTGAAAAGATCCCCATGCGCAACTGCCGGATGCCCCCTCAGCTTTAACCCAAATGATTTCTCCGCGTAATAAGAACCCGATATCTTCTTGTAAAATTTGAGTAACATCTGCGCTAAGTGACCGATAGGGTTTCCTTCCTAAATTGGCAACATTGATAGCTATTCTTCCGCCAGGTTCAAGAATTCTCCAGCATTCTGTGAACACAGATCTGAGCATCTGTAAATATTCGATATAACTCGCTGGAATTCCTTCCTTTTCGATATCAACTTCGTAATCTTTCCCGACGAAATATGGTGGTGATGTTACGACTAAGGCTGTTGAATTTGCATTGATCTCTCCCATATTTGATGAATCACCAACATAAAGTTGGTCTATCGTGACGGGTGTAGATGGCTCAGTTTTTTTATCTTGTTGAAGGGGTGGAAATCTTTTATAAAAGGGGTCGGAATTATGGCTTTCTCGCTTTGAAACACCAAAAGTGGAAGTAGTTGTTGAGCTCTTTGCGTCATTTTCAAAGATTGACATACCTAAACGGTAGCTGGAGTGAAAGTAAGAGCGACATTCCCGAATTATCGAATTAAAGAATATTATTGCTGAGCAGGGTTTATGTCCTTTTTAAAATATTGAACTTTTTTACCTGGACCGTGTTCGCGTTCGAAAAAGGGCTCCCAATTTAGTCGGGTATGAAATGCGATGGACTGCGGGTTCGGGGGTTCAAGATTTACTTCACAGAGCAGAATGTGGGCGTCGTTATTTTCAGCGTGTTTTTCAAGTTCTTGATATAACTTGTTTCCGAATCCTTTACGCTTATGATTTTGATCAACCATTATTCGATCTACATAGCAATAATTAGAAAATTGTGTCTCCAGCCATGTGTAATTATCACTTGAATAGGTCTGATCTGGGCCAATGATGATAAGTGCTGCTACAAGTTTTCCATCTATTTCTTCTATCCAACAT
>CEUK01183918.1_pt1 | contig 26538 bp, 15 predicted proteins | sample 356451 | NCBI WGS metagenome assembly CEUK01 (sample SAMEA2622843, study PRJEB7988) | marine metagenome | isolation source: saline water (ENVO:00002010), including
AAACATGTATGAAGTTGGTTTTGACATGACTTATAACTGGAGTTACATGCATGTTTCTAATGAAATTGCAAAAGGAAAATTAAATTTAAAGTCTTTAGATTCCCTTTTAAAAGTTGAAGATTCGCTATATAATGAAAACCAAATTAGGATGTATTTTACTTCAAATCATGACGAAAACTCATGGAATGGAACTACTTATGAAAGATATGACTCAACTCATCATTTGCAAACACTACTAGCATTTACAATGCCTGGAATGCCTCTTTTATATAATGGACAAGAGAGCGCTATGAAAAAAAGACTGCGATTTTTTGAAAAAGACACCATAATTTGGGGAGATTATCCACTCGAGGATTATTATTCAACCCTACTTAATTTAAGAATAAATAATTCAGCAATGTGGAGTAATGAATCCAATAATAAATTTGAAAAAATCATTACCGAAAATGAAAAAATATTTGCTTATAAAAGATTCAATAATGAAGATGAAGTTAATATTTTTCTAAACTTTAGCACAGATACTGTTTTAATAGAAAACTTAATTGAATACGGTAACTTTTATGAACTCTTCAGTAATGAGAAAGTTGAGAATATAAAGCTTTTGCCTTTAGATGGTAAAATTTTAGTAAAACAATAAAATGACACTAAAACCAAAACTTTCTTTTTGGCAGATATGGAACATGAGTTTTGGATTCCTTGGGATTCAATTTGGATTTGCTCTCCAAGGTGGTTTTATGTCAAGAATTTTTCAAACACTTGGTGCTGAAAAAGATGCTATTCCCTTGCTTTGGATAGCAGCTCCTTTAACAGGTCTTTTAGTTCAACCAATTATTGGCTACTTAAGCGATAGAACATGGCATCCTAATCTAGGTAGAAGAAGACCTTATTTTCTTATTGGAGCAATATTAAGTTCACTTGCACTATTCTTTGTGCCATACTCTTCTGCATTGTGGATGGCTGCTGGATTTTTATGGATTCTTGATGCTTCTATCAATATTTCTATGGAACCTTTTAGAGCATTAGTAGCAGATAAATTAAATGATGAGCAAAGATCTTATGGGTTTGTTGTACAAACCCTTATAATTGGTATTGGCACATGGGTAGCTAGCAACCTTCCTTGGCTTATTACAAAACTTGGTGTTACCAATGAAGCAGAGCCAGGAGTTATCCCCCCTTCTGTTAAAATCGCGTTTACAATAGGAGCTTTTGTATTCATTTTGAGCATACTTTACACTATTTTCACAACTTCTGAATATCCTCCAGATGAATTAGAAACCAATAAAAAAGAAAATTCCTTTTTACGGGATATTTTTGCAAGCATTTTAAATATGCCAACTACAATGAAAAAACTTGGAGTTATTCAATTTTTTAGCTGGTTTGCCTTTTTTGTTATGTGGAGTTTAGCAACACCCGCACTTACAGAACATGTATTCAAAGCACCATCTCCTAACTTGGAAGATTTCAATATGAATATTAAAATTGAGGCTGAACAATTTGAAATAAATAATAAAAAATATCAAGATGCAGCAGATCTTGTAGGTTCATATATGGGAACTTATGGTCTATCTTCCATGGCTTTTGCTTTACTGCTCACCTTTTATACTTCAAAGAGACGTATAAATAGAAAAACAACTCACATGATTTCGCTTCTTTTAGGTGGGTTTGGGTTTTTAATAATGAAATATATTAACAATCCTGATTGGCTTATTTTTTCTTTTGTTTTAATAGGAATTTCTTGGGGAAGTATACTTTCCATGCCATATGCAATGCTATCTAGCTCGATAGATGAAAAGAAAATGGGATTGTATATGGGATTATTTAATATGTTTATTGTTTTTCCTCAAATTGTAGCTGCTCTAGGCGGTGCTAATTTTTTAGCTAATTTAATTGGAAGTTCAGCTATTAACGCCATGACTTTAGCTGGGATTTGTTTGATCATGGCTGGATTAGCAAATATCCTAATTACCGATAAAAATGTAATTTCATACATTAATGATTAGAGGACTTATTTTCGATCTTGATGGAGTATTGGTTTCTACTGAAACTAACCATTTTCATGCGTGGAAAGCTATTGCCGATGAGTTTAATATTCCATTCACTGAAAAAGAAAATGAAGAAATGAAAGGGCTTAGTAGAACTGATTCTTTAAAAAAATTGTTAACACTTGGAAAACAATCACTTAGTCAATTAAAATTCAACGAAATCTTGGCACTTAAAAATGAGATTTATTTAAAATCAATTGAAAAAATAAACCAAGAAAACCTTTTACCTGGTGTTTTAGAATTCATCAAAGAAAAAGCTAAAAAAGACTACCTTCTTGCAGTAGGATCATCAAGTAGAAATGCTCATTTTATATTAAAAAGAACTAAATTATTTCAATATTTTAAATGTATTGTGGATGGTAATATGGTGAAAAAACCTAAACCTGATCCAGAAGTTTTTATTAATGCATCCATTGGCTTAAATTTATCTCCTAATGAATGTTTAGTATTTGAAGATGCACAAAGCGGTGTTACTGCTGCAAAAAAAGGGGGTTTTAACGTTATTGGAGTAGGCAACATTAAAATAAAAGAAAGTTGTGATTTTTTTATAAAAAACATGGGAGAATTTAATCTAACATCTTATGAAAAATCTATTTGAAATTGATGAATGGAAGATTGTTCAAAATCATTATGAACCATCTAAACAACTCCAATCTGAAAGTATTTTTAGCATTGGAAATGGCTCTTTTGGTCAAAGAGCAAATTTTGAAGAAAACTTTTCTGGCCCTACTCTGCAAGGAAGTTACTTGGGAGGGATTTATTATCCTGACAAAACAAAAGTAGGATGGTGGAAAAATGGATATCCTGAATACTTTGCAAAAGTATTAAACTCATGCAATTGGATTGGCATAAATTTAATTGTTAATAATAAGCTAATTGATATTCATAATCAAAAAGTGATTTCATTTAACAAAACACTTGACATGAAAAAAGGTCTATTAAGTCGAAAAGTTACTTTACAGTTAAATGATGAAAGTGAATTGTTATTAGAATTTGATCGCTTTTGTTCTATGGACAATCCTAATTTAGGAGTAGTTAAAGTGAATATTAAACCAAAAAATTTTTCAGGAAAACTTACAGCAGAAGTTTATTTAAATGGCAAAGTATACAATAACGACACAAATTTCAATGAACTATTTTGGAATCATGAAGTTTCATCTTGTAACAAATACAAGGGTCATGTTTGCACCTCAACAAAAAAGACTAAATTTTTGCAATCAACTGCTATGGAATATATGGTTGAGTGCAATGAAAAAAAATTGGAAGTCATTCCAGAAGTTCTAGAAGAACCTTTTAAAATATCCAATAAATTTCAAATTGAAATTAAAGAAAATCAAACTTACACTATCTCCAAATATGTTGGGATTTCTACCAACCTTAATGATGCAAAAGCAAATGTAGTTGAAGAATCAGTCCGTGTTTCGAAAAATGCTATAGCAATTGGATACGAAGAATTATTGAAAAACCATATAAAAGCTTGGGAAGAAATATGGGAAAAGTCAGATATCACTATAGCGGGTGATAAGAAAGCACAACAAGGAATACGATTTAATATTTTTCAATTGTATCAAACTTACACAGGAAAAAACGAGAAATTAAATATTGGCCCAAAAGGATTTACGGGTGAAAAGTATGGAGGAGCCACATATTGGGATACTGAAGCTTACTGCTTGCCCTTTTATTTAAAAACGAACCATTCATTGGTAGCTAGACAATTGCTAATGTATCGCTTCAATCAATTAGACAAGGCTATTGAAAACGCAAAAAAGCTTGGATTCAAAAATGGAGCAGCATTATATCCAATGGTAACCATGAATGGAGAAGAATGTCACAATGAATGGGAAATTACTTTTGAAGAAATCCATAGAAATGGAGCTATTGCATATGCCATTTTCAATTACATTGAACATACTGGGGATAAAAACTATTTAATTAATTATGGTATTGATGTTCTTGTTGCTATTTCAAGATTTTGGGAACAAAGGTTCAATTGGTCTGAAGAAAAAAACTCTTATGTCATATTAGGGGTTACTGGACCAAATGAATACGAAAATAATATCAACAATAACTGGTATACAAATTACATAGCAAGATGGTGTTTGAAATATACTTTAGAAAGTCAAGAATTTGTTAATTCAAAAAAAATTAGTGATGAAGAAATAAAAAAATGGAATAAAATAATTAAAAATACTTATTTACCTCAAATTGCCAACAGTAACATATTTTTACAACAAGATGGTTTTCTAGACAAAGAACAATTAAGTGTTAAAGATATTCCCCTAAAAGAAAGGCCAATAAATCAAAATTGGTCATGGGACAGAATCCTAAGATCAGTTTTTATTAAGCAAGCAGATGTTTTACAAGGAATCTATTTTTTTGAAGAAGATTTTGACATAAAAACCATCAAAGAAAATTTTAATTTTTATGAACCAAAAACAGTTCATGAATCATCTTTATCTCCTTGTATTCATTCCATTCTTGCTTGTAGAATTAACTCCATAGAAAAAGCTTATGAACTTTATTTAAGAACCTCTAGATTAGATCTAGATGACTACAACCATGAGGCTGATGAGGGGCTTCATATAACAAGTATGGCTGGAACATGGATTTCTATAATCGAAGGTTTTGCAGGAATAAAAATCAAAAATCAAGAACTATATATTAATCCGAAACTTCCTAAAAATTGGAATTCATTAACCTTCAATCTAAAAGTGCAAAATAATACTATTAATGTTTTCTTCAACAGAGAAAAATTAAACATTAAAAATAATGGAGATAAACTAATTAAGGTAAACTTCAGAAAAGAATCAAGCTATTTGCTAAAAACTGAAGAATCTTTAAATATTACAATTTAATAAACTGTTGAACTCTCTGACCTATTTTAATAAAATACTGTCCTGGATCTAAATATTGAACATTTATTTGTGCAGTTTTATAAAATTCTCCTTCAATCATCTGTTTCCCCAACAAATCGTATATTATAAAAGTACTTTTAATATTTTCATTTTCAATAATTAAAAAATCTGATACCGGATTAGGGTATAAATGATAATTATCATATTCAATACTATTTATTATTGAAGGAGGAGGGGGTATCTGACAAGCGCATTTATCTTTAGTTAAGGTTAAGTCTGGATTTGAAGGAGCATTATAATTAACTTTTACCCAACAACCTTGACCATCTTGAGTATCTGATGAGTTTCTTACTCTAATTGTATACCAATCTTCTTCACTAACATAAAAATCATAAAATAAATTTCCGGTTCCTGAAATTGAATCAATAGGGTTGCAATTGCCATCTAATAAAATCAAATCTATTGATAAACTACTTAATTCGGGATATAATTCAACACTTATAATTGAACTATCTTTGACATGTACCTTTCCAACTACCCTGCAGTCTCTACTTTGATCGGGCAATGCCCCTCCTTGTTTCAAAGAACCTGGATGACTATCTCCTAAATCATCAGCCATTTCCCATTCCTGAGTAATTGATTCTGATGGGTTTAAATAATTCATTTGTATACCTATAGGAGCCCAAATACAATACCCTTTACGCCCATTATTTGCAGAGCCATTGCAAGGTGGTATAGCTATATCTACTTTTCCTCCACCATAAACTGTAACAGTTGAAACATTTGCTTGGCTATAATCTTTCAAAACAGTACCATCAGGCCAGCTAGTTTGAACACCATTTAAATTTTTCCAATTACTGAACTGATCATTTACCGCTATCAAAGCCTTACTGTCTCTTTCAATAACCAAAGCATCATTTTCTTGCCACCTAACTATATAAGCTCCATCCTTAAAATGTAAATTTTGATGACACCATATAATATTTACTATATCGTCTCTCATAGGTAAACCAACAGTATCTTTAGGAAGGTGATTATATCTGTTGCTATTATATCCAACATTAAATAGGTCTTCAAAAAAAACCATGGGAGACCCATCTAAAGAAAAAGATATGGCATAAACAAGGCTAAGCCTTGAATCATTTGGTTCAATATGAGCCCCTAGTTGCTGACCCGTATTCCAACCAATATAATTGCCATCACTATCTAATACTGGCCTAAATGTATCATGATTATTAACAAAAGGAACAGTTCTTTGACGATTTAATTGTTGATAACTTGGGACAGTAGACAAATCAAAAGATCCATTTCCTTGGACAATTCCAACTAAAGCATTTCTTAAAGCAAAATCAAATGTTCCAGCTCTATTTTGAACATTGTTGCACCATAAATCCAATTCATTTGCACCTCCAACCCATTCTCCAACTGCATACATTTGATCAGATTCACTAGCCCATCCATTTCCATGTTGTAAATTCCATAAATAATCTTCAGCTACATATGTGGGGAAATGCTTAATTGCATCCAACCTAACTCCTGACCACCCTACTTGTTTTTTATACCACATTATCCAATTTCTCATTTCGTCCCTCATGTAATTACTGCCTTGAAAAGGGTTGTAAATTGCATTACTGCTTAAACCAAAAGCATCAGATTCATATGAAATATCTGGCCCCCAATAAGGTGAATTAATCTCATTAGTACAACACATATTTGAATTATTAGGGTAAAAATTTTGCCAATTTTTTGAAAATCTTCCTTCTCTGGCTAAATAGTTATTTGATGTTTCATTATAGGCTGGAGTTTTAAAAGATGTATACCTAAAATTCTTAAATTTATTTGTTGAACCATCATCTAAAGCAACAGGGTCTTGTCCACCCTGACCACTACCGCTGCCAGCTCCAGTAATGTGATTCAGGACAATATCTTGAATAACATCAATTCCATTGGCTTTCATTACAGCTACACATCTTAACAATTCATCCTTATCGCCTAATTTAGTTTTTAAAAACCCTTTCTGATATTTATCACCAAGGTCATAATGATCAAAAGGAGCATAACCCATATCAATACTTGCTTTATTTTTTATGGAGGGTGGAATCCAAATTGCATCTATGCCTATGGCCTTTAAACGAGGAGAAAGGTCTGCCAAATAATTTGACCATGCTTGTGGGTAATTTAAATTATTAAAATCCCACCAAAACCCTTGTAGAACAACTTGATTAGAAGGTAAATTAACCTGTGCCTTATAAACAAATGTTAAACAAAAGAAAATAAGGAAAGTAAAAAGGTATTTATTATTTAAAATCCTAATACCCATTATTTTGAATCAGATTAGAATTTAATACGATATCAGCTGTAGGTATAGGAAATAAATTCAAATAATCACCTACTGCAGTACCATTTATCTCCCCACCTTTATAAGACCATAAATATGATGAAGATGTAAAATAACCATATCTAATAAGATCTGTTCTTCTTGTACCTTCCCAGCTTAATTCACAAGACCTTTCATCTAAAATATCCTCTAATGTTATATTTGTATAGTCATAATTTGAATTTCCATAAGCCCTTTGACGAAGAGCGTTAACATATTGTAAAGCAGTGGCTTGATCTCCTTTTCTAAGTGATGATTCGGCATACATTAAATATACATCTGCTAAACGAAACATTGGAAAATCAATATCTACATGTGCGCTAAACCCATTATTTGAGGCAATACTTCCATCAGAGTTGATGTTTTTATATTTAGGAAAAGCGTAACCGTGTCTAAAGTTTCCTAAACTAGTAATTTCTAACTGTTGGCCTTCTTGAAAAAACAAAAAACGTCCATCATCTGTAGTCTGAATAGTGTCAAAAACAATAAAGTTTGGATCTGTCGGTAAATTAGTTAACAAGGAAGTATCAGGATTTAAAGGATTAGTAATATCTTCAACCCAATATTTTTCAACAAGATCAAAGTTATTCACAAATTCAGGTGTTGCTCTTAATCCTCCCCAACCGCCATTTACTCCATATTCTGAAGCATTCATATCCCCTCCTATTGAAGCACAAACCATAAAAGTTGTACCACCCCATGTTTGGGCATATAACCCATCATAAACAACTGGAAATATAATTTCAGGCGATAAATTATTATCTGCTAAAAATATATCTTGATAATTATCATCTAATTGAAAATTATTACTTGAAATAACTTCATTACAAAAATTGATACAATCAGAATATCTTTCTGAGCCAATATACACTTCAGCATTTAAATACATTTTAGCTAGTAATGTTTGAACAGCCTGCTTAGTAGCTCTTCCATATGGAGCAGAATTGGCATCTAATAATTCATTTTCAATATCAAGTAATTCAGACTCTACATATAAAAATAAATTTTCTCTAGAAATCTGTGGAGGTTCGAAAGCACCTACTCTATCATTTTCATCTACAAATGGAACACTTCCAAACAAATCTAAAGCATGGTAATAGCTCAAAGCTCTTAAAAACCTAGCTTCATTCCTATAGGTTTGTATAGTTTGAATATCTAAATCACTAAAACCCCTCTGGGAAAGTTTTTCATCACGAGATTGAAAAATAAATTCATTGCAAAGGGTTATTTGATAATAAATTCTATAGTACATACCTTTAACCCATCCGTCCTCAGCGTTCCATTGCATTTTGTTTAAAGTTGGTATTCCTGGATCATTCCATCCACAAACAGCTTCATCAGTGGGTAGTTCCTGAAGATTCCATAAAACCCTTACATAGGCAGAAAACCCTTCATCAATAGTTTCTTGAGATATATCTGGCTGACCAGCTGGACCCTGTATTCCAGTCATAGACAAACCAGAATACAACTTGGCCAATACTTTAATGTAGTTATTTGGCTCACTGTAAACAACTTCAGCATTAAATCCATAACGAGGAGAAAGGTCTAATGACTTTTGGCATGAAAAAAATCCAAATAAAAATATTATTAAACAACTAGTTTTTTTCATTTTTATTTCATTAAAAATTAAACTTAAAATTAATTGAATACAATCGTGGTCTAGGATAGATATTATTATCGATACCACCACCAAGTTCGGGATCTAAACCTTGATACTTTGTTAAAACAAAAACATTTTGAACAGTAAAAGATGCATCCATATTAAAAGGTATTTTCTCAGATATTTTACCGAAATCATATCCAATATTTAAAAAATCTAATCTTAAAAAATTTGCTTTCTCCAAATAATGATCACTCAACAATTGGTTTGGAGTAATAGATTGGACTTGATTATTATAATATAATGAACTTATGTTATTTAAAAACCCTTGTGTTCCATTCAAAGATTGGAAAGTTGAAGTATTTGAATGAATATTATTATATATGTATCCTCCTAATTCAGCTCTAAATGAAAGTCCAGCATACCATTTTTTATAATTCATATTTAAGGCAGCACCAAATAAGAAATCTGGAGCTGTTTTGTTAAATATATATTTATCCTCAGGCGTAATATCTCCATCATTATTTAAGTCTGCATAAGCATGAATGTTTTGCCATTTATCTTGGGAATCAACAGTTCCATCATTATTTACATCAATATTTGCTTGTTGACCAACTTCAATAAACTCCCCATTATTGTCATACAATTGCTGATATAACAAGTAAGAAAAAGTAGAAAATCCAACACTATGAACTTGAACAGTATTTCCAATGCCTCCAGAAATGCCCCCAACTTGAATGCCTACAGAGTTAGTATCTTCTATCAATGCTAACTTGGTTACTTTATTCAAATTATAAGTAGCATTGGCAACCAAATCTAATCGTAAATCTTTATTAGCAAATAAACCAATGTTAACGTTAAACTCAACCCCTTTATTAAGCATTCCTCCAACATTTGTTAAAATTTGATTAGAAAAATTTGTACCAGCTGGCACAGCTACTGTTGCTAGCAAATCTTTCGTTTCTTTTTGATAAAAATCAAGACTTCCAGATATTCTATCATTAAAGAGTCCAAAATCAACGCCCAAATTATAGCTAAGGGTCTCCTCCCATTTCAAGTTAGCATCAAAAGCCCCCGGTCTGTAGACATAATAAAAGTCTGATCCAAAGGAATATTGAGCTGTCGAAGTACCTTCATAATAATTAGAAATGTATGCATAATCTCCTATACCATCCTGTTGACCAGTAACTCCATATCCAAATCTAATTTTAAGTAAATTAATTGAATTAAAATTTTTCATAAATTTTTCTCCGCTAATAATCCACGCAGCAGATAATGAAGGAAATAAACCCCATCGAGCAGCTGGACTAAACCTTGAAGAACCATCTCTTCGTAATGCAGCATTAAAAACATATCTGTCATTGAAATTATAAATTGCTCTAGTATAATATGATAACAAAGCATTTTCTGTGAAAAAAGGATTTTCAGCAGCAGGATAAATTATAGAATCTTGGGAAGCATTATAAACTGGTAAATTAGGGCTTTCTGAATTCCAATACTGATAAGAATAACCTCCAATTATATCAATAAAAGATTTTTTATCCTCTTTATTGTTGTTAAAGCTAAAATATGCTTCAGATAAAAAATTTCGTTTATTTGATCTGTAAGTATTATATGAACCTTCAGAAAAATAACCAGCTGCTGAACTTGAAAGAACTTCTACAGTGCCAGAACCTTCAGAAAAATCAACACCTGCATTATATACTAACTTTAATTCCGGTAAAAAATGGGTTTTATAAGTAACTTTTGAATTAGCAATATACCTACTAACTTGACTAATGTCCTTTCTTTGATTTATTAAGCCTACAGGATTTTTAGCGGACAACGTATTTGGAGAACCTGAATTCTGTAACCATTCATAATAACCTCCAAAAACAGAATCACCTGATATTACTGGTTTAGTTGGATCAAAATAGGCAGCTCCAAGAGCTCCCCTATCTGCAAAATTAGAACTAGATTGAACAAGTTTATTATTTGATTCAATTTGAATATGATTATCCAAAAAAGAAGGATTTATATTTAAACTTATATTATTTCTAATAAATTGATCTTTCTTTAACAAACCATTGTCAATACGATTACCATAAGAAAATCTAAAAAACTTTTTACTAACTGCAATATTAAAATCATTTACAATTGCCGTTCTAAAAACTTCTCTTTGCCAATTTGTATTATAATTAGTGTCTCCTAATAATTGAATTTGAGCAGCATTTCCATTATTTTGAACAAGGTTCCATAATGAATCTCCACTTAGAACATCTGCATATTTAACTACAGTAGATACAGATGTTTTCTGATTCACCGTAATGCTTAATTTGCCTTTTCCCTTTTTAGTTGTTATAAGAATAACACCATTAGCGGCTCTTGAGCCGTAAATAGCACAAGCAGATGCGTCTTTTAGCACAACAAAAGATTCGATATCATTTGGATTGATTAAAGATAGAGGATTTGCAGCTCCAGCAATTCCGCCATTATCTAATGGAACTCCGTCCACAACAATCAAAGGATCATTACTAGCATTTATTGAAGTACCTCCTCTTATTCTTAAAGAGCTTCCTGAGCCAGGGCCCCCATCATTTGAAGTTACTTTTAAACCAGGAACTTTACCCATAATCAATTGCTCAGGAGAAGCAAGTGACCCTTTTAAAAAATCATCTTCACTTACTGCCACTGCTGAACCTGTTAAATCTTTTGTCCTAGCAGTTCCATATCCAATAACAACAGCTTCATTTAATAAAAGAACATCTTCTTTCATTATAATATTCTTTTGTAAATTATTTTTTAACTCAATATTTTCAGTTATTGTAATATACCCAACAGCAGAAAAAACTAGAGTATAGCTACCTTTTGGCAAATCATTAATATTGTAATAACCTTTTATATCTGAACTTGTGCCCTTAGACAACTCTTTTATTAGAACAGTTGTACCAATAAGTGATTCTCCATTTTGATCTTGAACTAAACCACTAATAGAATATTGAGAAATAGAGTTAAGTGTAATACTAATAAATAAAAAAACAATAAAAGATTTAATAGCGCTCATAATTTAATTAGGTAATATTTCATAAAATTAATTTTTTTTTACGTCATTTCTACGTTAACTGTTTTTTTTTTAAATTTACGTAAAATCACAAATTAACAGATTATGAAAAAACACTACTTTTTTTTAGCCCTTTTATGCATAACATCGCTGACTTTTGGTCAAACAGTCACTGTTGTTCATCAAGTTGACATAACAAACTATCTTAATGGAGGAGCTACTTTAGATCCCTCTGGAATAAGAATAGCTGGGAATTTATCAACCATGGGAGCAACCACAGGAGGAAATCCTATGGTTGACTGGACACCTACTGATGCAAATGGTGCAATGGATGACAGTGATGGAGACAACATTTGGTCTATTTCTGTAGAATATCCAGCATCCTCTATTGGATTTGAATTACAATATAAATTTGTTAATGGTGATTGGGGAAATGATGAAATAGTAACGGACACGCTTTGTGGTGGGGCTGGAGGATTTGGAAGTGACAGAATACTAACTATACCTTCATCAAATATGACGTATACTTATTGTTGGGACTCTTGTTCAACATGTAGTGGAGGAAATCCTGCGATGAATATTATTAACCGTGATGCTATTGATTATGTTAATGTATCACCTAATCCTTCTGAGCACGAAACCAATTTTGATATATCTTTAAGTCAAAATCAATATTTATTTATTGACATATATGATATTACTGGAAAAAAAATAAAACAAGTTTTTAATGGTTTTTTATCTGTTGGGACACATTCCATTAATTGTGATTTATCTTCTCTTAAATCTGGAATCTATATCTATGAAATAAATTACGTTAACAATTTTAAAACTGGTAAAATATTGAAGAAATAATATTTACATTAACAATTTCAAAGCTCCTATCCAGGAGCTTTTTTTTTAAATTCATAACGTGCATTCCATAACAAGAAAAATCATATTATTTCTTTTTTTTCAAATCATTTTTCAAAATGAAATCTACTTACAAATAATAGAAATATCACCCCCATTCCCAACAATTAACGATGTTATAACAGTTCAATATGATGCTACACAAGGCAATGGAGGATTACAAGGAATCAGTCCAGTTTATGCACATACTGGAGTAGTAACACAAAGTGGATTACCGAGTTCTTGGTCACATGTACAAGGAAATTGGGGGCAAGCAGATTCAAATGTAATAATGACTGACATTGGAAATAACAAACATGAAATAACCATAGATATTGACCAATTTTACGGATTTCCAATTGGAACCAATGTAGCCAAATTAGCTTTTGTGTTTCGAAATGTGGATGGCTCTGCTGAAGGTAAAACCGCAAATTTAGATGATATATTTTATCCTATTTATCCTGTTAACGGAGGGTTTCAAGCTGCCATTTTAAAACCATACCACCACAAAATTGTTAATCTAAATGATATTATATTAATTGAAGCTCAAACAAACACTAACGCAACAATTGAACTATATGACAATGGTATACTAATAGCCAATGCGATTACAAGCACCATATTACAACACAATTTAAATGTAAACACTGCTGGTGATCATGAAATAATTATGGTAGCTAATGATGGTACAACAATCTTATATGATACCATTTCCTATGTAGTGATTCCAACAACCAATTTTCAAGATGCTCCAAATGGAACACTAGATGGAATTAACTACATCAATGATTCTACAGTTACTATTAAATTTTTTGCTCCTGAAAAAAACACCGTAAATCTAATTGGCGACCATAATAATTGGGAAATTAATTCTGCTTCTTTTATGAACTTATCTTTAGATAGTACCTACTGGTGGAAAACTATTTCTAGCTTAATCCCTGGACAAGCATATACCTATCAATTCCTTGTAGACGGTATTATCAAGGTTGCTGACCCATTTAGCCCTTTAATTTTAGATCCTAATAATGATAATGATATAGGAAGTCTAACATACCCCAACCCTATCCCATATCCAGCTAATTACACCAATGGTTTTGTGACTGTAATGCAACCAGGTAAAACTGCTTATAATTGGATTAACACTAACTTCAACAAACCAAACAATAAAGATTTGGTCATTTATGAACTACTAGTTCGTGATTTTTTATCTACTCATAGCTATTTAACATTAATCGACACTTTAGACTACTTGACAGAACTGGGGGTTAACGCTATTGAATTGATGCCTCCTGGAGAATTTGAAAACAATGAAAGTTGGGGATACAACCCAAGTTTTCATATGGCTTTAGATAAATATTATGGTAATCCTGAACATTTTAAAGCATTTATAGATTCTTGTCACGGTAGAGGAATTGCCGTAATTGTTGATATCGTATTTAATCATGCATATGGACAAAATCCAATGGTAAATCTATATTGGGACGGTATTAACAATCAACCAGCATCTAACAATCCTTGGTTTAATTCCTCTTGTCCTCATCCACCAAATTGTTGGGGCTATGATTATAACCATGAGTCTCAAGCAACTCAAAACTTCGTGGATCGAGTAAATCACTATTGGTTAGATGAATATCATATTGATGGATTCAGATACGACTTTACTAAAGGGTTCATAAACAATTCTAATAATTACGATAACAATAGAATTCAGTTATTAAAAAGAATGGCAGACACTATATGGAGCGTGCACCCAGAGTCATACATCATTCTAGAGCATTGGGCAGACAACAATGAAGAGAAAATATTATCAAATTATGGAATGATGTTGTGGGGAAATATTACTCATCAGTATCAAGAATCTGGAATGGGTTATGTAAACAATTCTGATTTAAGCTGGGGAATTTACTCTCATAGAGGGTGGTCAAATCCTCATTTAATAACTTACATGGAAAGTCATGACGAAGAAAGAATTATGTATAAAAACATTACCTATGGTAATTCAGGCCTAAATCATAACGCAAAAAATCCTTTAACAGCTTTAGAACGATGTGAAGCATTAGCTGTAATAATGTTTACTTCACCAGGACCCAAAATGATTTGGCAATTTGGAGAGCAAGGCTATGATATTTCCATAGATTATCCTTGTAGAGTGTGTAACAAACCCATACTATGGCAATATCTTGAAGAAAATAGTAGAAAAAGATTATTTGATGTTTATAAAGCCACTATTGAATTAAGGAAAAACTATTCAACATTTACAGGAGATAATTTCACGTATAGCCTCAACCAGTCTGTAAAAACATTAACATTAAATGATTCTAATATGAATGCTATTGTATTAGCTAATATTGATGTTCAAAACCAAAATAAAACACAACCTTTTCAACATAATGGATGGTGGTATGAATATTTTTCAGGTGATAGTATTTTCGTAAGTGGTAATTACAACTTTACCCTTGAAGCTGGTGAATATAGAATTTACACTGATCAGAGATTGGATATACCCAATATATTAAATACAACAAGTATAAAAGAAATAACTGAAGCAAAATGGGAAATACTCACCTACCCTAATCCTGTTAAAGATTTTGTTTCTGTCAAAATAAATGGTTGTGCTAAAACTCCTATAAGAGTTACTATTGTTGACATTAATGGAAAAATAATTGATAGACAAACAAAATCAAATAACTTCAAATTAAACCTAAACAACCTTCTCAAAGGTACCTATCACATAATCTTAGAGCAAGGCCATGAAATAACATCCAAGAAAATAATTAAAATCTAGTGGTTCAGCTCTACAAGCAATAAAGACTTTGGCTCAATTGATATTTCTTTTCTTATATCTAATTCATCTCCAGTAACAATATTAGCAGCAGAATAATTATCCTTTATATAATTGGACTCTCTCATATAATCAAAAGGGGTGATTTTCAATTTTTTAACCCCTTTATTAATTACTAGCATTACTGTAGTTTTTTTGTTATATCTTAAAGTAATATAAGATTGTGTATTATTTGAAGGTGCAAAATGTTTTAAAGCCCCAGAATGTATAGCTTTACAAGTTTTTCTCCAGTTTAGTAAATTTTTAATATAATCCTGTGCAGCTATTTGTTCTGTTTTAAGAAATCCTGTAAATGCACTAACCTTATCATCCTCCCATCCGCCAGGAAAATCTGCTCTAAGGGTTCCGTGATCGCCAGGATTTAGCGTATCTGACATGAGAATTTCTGTTCCATAATATATTTGTGGGATTCCTCTTGTCGTTAAAAGATATGCTATTGCCATTTTCCAATGATTGTAATCATGTTCTAACTGTAAAAAAACCCTTCTCATATCATGATTATCCAAAAAAATGACCATATTGGATGGATTTGGGTACAGATAATCTTCTGCCAAAGATTTATAAATGTTTGTCAAAGGTTCATTCCAAGGGTCTTTTTTTGGTTTAAATGCTTGTGAAATAGCATTTTGCAAAGGAAAATCCATTAACGAAGGTAATTCTGAAGGGTGATTTTGTTTAATGAGTGAACTTTTCATTTCTTCATCTTCCTTTTTATTGGGTTTTTGCCATAATCCAATGATTGATTTAGAAATGGTCCATTCTTCGCCAACAATATTAAATCCTGGATATTCGTTTTGAATGGCTTTGTTCCATTGGTATAAAAACTTTCTATCCGAATAAGAATAAGTATCTACCCGAAAACCACTTAATTCTGCAAATTCAATCCACCAAATGGAATTTTGAATGAGGTATTTTGCAAGATCTGGATTCTTTTGATTAAGATCTGGCATCTCTTCGACAAACCACCCACTATTAAAATTAAAATAATCAATTGAAGCTCCATAGGGGTCATGTAAAACTTCTCTTCTATGTGAAGTTGGGAAAAATTGCCCTTTGTTGTTTATCCAGTCTTTGGAGGGTATATCTTCCATCCACCAATGATGAATTCCTATATGATTGAGAACCACATCTTTAATTAACTTTATACCTAGCTTATTTGCTTCCAATGAAAGTTGTTTATACATCTCATTATTACCCATTCTTGGGTCAATTTTGTACAAATCCGTTATTGCATAGCCATGGTAGGATAATTTTTTCATATTATTTTCTAGCATTGGAGTTGACCATATTGCCGTAAAGCCCATTTCGGCTATATAATCCAAATGATTGATTATCCCCAAGATATCCCCACCATGTCTTGCATTGGGCTTATTTCTTATTAATTTTTTCTCTAGCAAATCTTTATTAATGTCATTATTAGAGTCACCGTTAGCAAAACGATCTGGAGTAATTAAATAAATAACATCTGATGAGTTAAAAGTTGATCTTATATTTGTTTTATCACGCTTATACAAATGATAAGTATAATTCTCGTATATCTTCCCCTCTTTAGAAAAAGTGATTTTAAAATCAAAATCCTTTTCAGATTTTAAAATTTCTAAATAGAGTATAACATAGTTGGGATTGCTCAATCTATTTTCTCTCAAAATTTTAATTTGCTCATGTTCTATATTCAACTCATATTCACCTACTTTATCCCCATGAATCATTAATTGCAACTCATTAGAACTCATATTAATCCACCAATTTGGTGGTTCAACATGATAAATAAAATCTTGAGCGCTAATTAAAAGTGTAATTAATGTGAATGAAAATAAAAAAGAAAATTTCATGAGTTATCTTTTAGTATCTTGTAAGTATAAGGCTGGAGTATAAATTTTAAGCCATCATTTTTAAATTCTTGATTATACTTAGATTTATTAAGGTATATAGTAACAACTTCATTGGCATATTTCCTACTGTACACTAATCGATTCTCACTAATTTCATCCCAAGACATTGTTCCATAAATTAATGCCATAGAAGAACTCCTTAACTTTAATAAATGACTTAACTCAGATTTAAGCCCCTTTTCTCTTTCTGTTAAATGTTTAAATTTCATAATCCTTCTGCAATCAGGATCATTTCCACCTGGCATTCCAATTTCATCTCCATAATATATGACAGGTATTCCTGGAATAGTACTATTTAAAACATGCATCATGGCCATTTTTTTAAATGCCATTTCTTCATCTCCATAACCTATTTCTCTAGTCCAGCCAGCAAGTTTAGAATCTTCATCTCTTTTCAAATCTCCACCAAAATAAGAAATAGACCTCCCCTTGTCCTGATTACCGGATATATTTCCCATTAAATGGTGATCACCATAAGTATTCATACTTTTTTCAACAACATCAACAAATAATTCAAAAGAAGCATCATCACATAAAATTTTCATTATAGCATCATAAACATTAAAATCAAATTGAGCATCTAATTGACCAGAGTTAACATAGCTACCAACAAGTTCATGAGAACCGTAAGTCTCTCCTATTTGAAAGAAATCATGCTTTGTCTCAAATTGGTATTGATTCTTGATTTTTTTTGTCAGTAATTTCCAAAAAGATGATGGCACATGTTTAGTAGCATCGTGTCTAAATCCATCAAATTGATATTCTTTAATTAACTTCATTAATGAATCTGATAGCAACTCCCTAACTTTTTCCATTTCGTGATTAAAAGAAGGCATATGAACATCAAACCATGTAGTAAGGCGATGTTCATCCCATTTTTCCGTATTCATGGAACCATCTGAAAAATAAAGTGGTGTAAAATATTCAGGATTTGATTTATAAAGTAAATGATCACTGTGGATGTGATTAGCAATAACATCTAATAATACATTAATATTTTTTTGATGAGCAGTTGAAATACAAGTTTTAACATCATCTTTCGTTCCAAATGCTGGATTTATTTGTGTGAAAGAGATAGGCCAATACCCATGATAAGCAGAGAATTTTGATCTTGGAGTGTTCCACAACCCCCAAGCTCCTTTAGCTTGATCAACTATTGGAGAAATCCATATGGAGTTTATAGCTAATGAATCAAAATAACCGTTGTTAATTTGGTGAGTTAGTCCTTTTAAATCACCGCCTAAAAATTGAGCTTGTGGCAATACACTATCTAAAGGCGCAGGTTGATTATTGGATTCCCCATCATAAAAACGATCAATAAATACATTGTATAACGACATTTTATGTTTAGCCTGTCTTGGTAATTCGAATGAACTATGAACAGGTTTTCCATATAAAATAGGTATTAATACTTCTTTAGAATATCCCTTTTTTGAATGAGACCACGCTCTTAGATAACTTAATTGAATCTTACTGCTATATTCAGGAATTATTGGAATTAATCCTTTATCAGTAGAAACAAATTCTTCTACTAATTGATTTTCATAAAACACAATCAGCTCTGCATCATTTTCTTTAGTTTTTAAAATAATATTTCCGAATTCATTAAATTCAAAACTTAATGAAGGATTATCTTTTCTTTTACTAGGCACAATGATTTGACAATTTTCACCTCCTAGTCCATTTGGCACATGATCGTAATAATTAGTTAATTGTTCTTTTCCATCTACAACAAAACAAAATTGATAAACTGCTGGATTCAAGTTTTTTGTGAATTTAAAAGTGTTGCCTTCAAGTTCCATTGGGACAGATACCCAATTGGTGAATTCTCCTTTAATTTTTACATTTTCAGCGATATTTTTAAACAATATTGTTGTTTTCTCCACATCTGGAGCTTTGACAAGTATGTCATAAGTTATATTCCCGATATAAATTGTAAGAGTTGATAGAAAAGCATTTACCTTATTTGGGTTTAACTCAACAAAAACACTATCAAGATCTATTTTCTCATTCTCAAAATACACTGAGTCGATATCATAATTTTCAAGAAAATAATCACTTAAATCGATTTTGTTCAATCCGTCAATACTTAGCTGAATAGGACTACACAAACCGGTGATTGCCTGTGGTATAATTACTTTATTCAAATTACCATCTGAACAAGAATATAAAATGATTAATATGCAAAATTGAACAAATTGAAAAAAAAACTTTATATTCATAAACGTATAAATGACATTAAGTAAATATACTAAAATGTTAACAAAAAAATCAACCTCTAAAACCCTTAGTGAAAACATATCAGTAGACTGTGTTGTGTTTGGTTTTGACGGTAATGAATTACATGTATTACTTATTGACAGAGAAGACGAAATGAAAAATGTAGCTTCTGCTTATGCTCTTCCCGGAAACCTAATCTACGACCATGAAGACTTAAATCAAGCAGCTGAGCGAGTTCTTAATGAATTAACAGGTTTAACTAACATCTATTTAGAACAATTTGGTGCTTTTGGTAACCCCAATAGGATAAAGAAAAAAGAAGATCAACCATGGTTAAAAGCAGTGAGAACAAATCCTAATGCAAGGGTGGTCACCATTGCCTATTATGCTTTAATTAGAATGTCTGATTTTAAATTAAATCCTTCTTCCTTTGCAAAAGAAGCTACATGGGTACCTTTAAAAGATATTGCCCACCTACCATTTGATCATTTTGATATATTAAATCAAAGTGTTAATTATTTAAGAAACAACACTAAAATCAGACCTGTTGGTTATAACCTTCTTCCCGAAAAATTCACATTAAATGAAATGCAAAAGTTGTATGAGGCCATATTTAATAAAAAAATTGACAATCGAAATTTCAGAAGAAAAATTATCAATTTAGAAGTATTAAATAAACTAGATGAAAAACAAGAAGGTGTGGCCCATAAACCTGCTATTTATTATCAATTTAATAAAGAAAAATACCACAGCTATATTGAAAAAGGGTTCTTTAAATTTGAATTTTGAAAAACAAATTTAGTCTTTTACCCTTGTAAATCTCAATGCTTTAATCATCCAGTCTGGAAGTGGCTGTGATGGTTTTCTTTTTTCAACATTTAAATAAAAGCCTAATTTTTCAATGATTGGAATTTTATAAACTTCTATCATTTCTATTAATGTCCCGTCTGGATCTTCGCAATAAGTACAATGAACTTTGGTGCTTTCACCCATACTTAACACATCTTTTGTATCACAAGTAAAACCATGACCAGCATCATTTAATTTTTCACCTAAAGATTTCATATCTCTAACGTCAAAACCTAAATGAACAAATCCAATATCTCCCCATAATCGATCTTCGTATATTTTTAAAGGGGTTCTTTCAGATAAATCTTGTACTAACTCAATATAACTTTTACCAGCTAACTTTGAAAAACCTCCACCTGAAGGTTTTTTTTGAGAAAGTAATACTCTTCTAAACTTTCCTTTGCCTCCAGGCAAATTAGCCCAGTCTTCAAACACATCAGACTGATCGTAAATCACCTCATCATAACCCAACAAAGCATAAAAGGAAATCGCTTTTTCAACATTAGAAACGCCTATTGAACAGCCAGCTGTTCCTCCAGTTTCATGTGCATGATTGGTATAAAAATCATTTGCTGGAATAATTTGCCATATCAGCTGATTCAAATCTTTTACATAAAAAGATTCCCAACCTTTGGGTGTTTTAACAATTTCCGAAATAACATCAGCTCCATTATCTTTAAAAAAAGAATATGCTTTATTAATATTAGGTGCTTTTACAAAACCAACAGATATCCCCAAATCACCTAATTGATGATCAACATCAGCATGAGTAGCTTTAAAAGTTGTTGGTGAAACAACCTCCATAGCACAACCTCCTTTTATGTTCAAAACCATTGCGGCTCTTTTAGAAATAACATCTCCCTTGGTATAAATAGTCATAAGAGGGGCGCCCGCTTCGTCATTAAATAATGGAATGTCCATTCCAAAAAATTTTCTATACCATTTCCATGCTTCAGCATGCTCAGGTACTCCAACTCCTAAATGTTGAATTCCGTGAATTGTGTAACTCATGATTTAATCCTTTCTACGTAAATTCCTTTTTGAATATCTACTTTAATTTTATCCCCTGTGTCTATAAACAAAGGGACACGAACTTCAGCTCCTGTTTCAATAGTAGCTGGTTTCATAGTGTTGGTAGCTGTATCTCCTTTTATTCCAGGCTCAGTATAAGTAACTTCAGTTGCTAAAAACTGAGGTTGTTCTACCAATAATGGCAATTCTTCTTCAGCATGAAAAATAATGGTACAATTTTGACCTTCCTTCATAAATTCGGGCTTTGAAATCATATGCCCTTCAATATATATTTGCTCATAAGTATCGTTATTCATAAAATGATAACCATCTGCCTCTTTGTACAAATACTGATAGGTACGATTTTCTATTCTAACAATTTCAATTTTATGACCTGATGGAAAAGTGTGATCAACAACTCTACCATCCTCAATTCCCTTTAATTTAGTTCTCACAAAAGCAGGCCCTTTACCAGGCTTTACATGTTGAAATTCGATTACTTGTACTAGTTTATGATTATGCTTAATGCATAAGCCATTTTTTATGTCTGAAGTTGATGCCATTGATTTTTTTAATTAGCAAATATAAAATTTTGTTGATTAATGATTCAACTAATGTTGCTCCAGTTTGGTTTTAACCGCATTTGTCTAATCAATTCTTGTCTTATGGTTTTATTGTTTGGTGATGTTATATCTGGGTCTTCCTTAAGAAGTTCGTCCACATTTGATTTTGCCAATTGAATAATTTGTCCATCACGAGCTAAATCAGCTAATTTAAAATCTAAAACTCCACTTTGTTGAGTTCCCATAATATCTCCTGGACCTCTCATTTTTAAATCTACTTCAGCAATTTCAAAACCGTCTTCAGTCCTTACCATTGTTTCAAGCCTATTTTTTGCATCTTCAGACAACTTATATCCTGACATTAAAACACAATAAGATTGATCAGCTCCTCTTCCAACTCTTCCTCTTAATTGATGCAATTGAGATAATCCAAATTTTTCAGCACTTTCTATAACCATAACAGAAGCATTTGGAACATCTACACCTACTTCAATAACTGTTGTAGCTACCATTATTTGTGTTTGTCCTTTTGCAAAAGCATTCATTTCATAATCTTTGGCTTCAGGCTTCATCTTTCCATGGACTATACTCACTTTGTAATCTGGCAAAGGAAATCTTCTAGTTATACTTTCGTATCCATCCATTAAATCTTTATAATCCAATTTTTCAGATTCTTCAATTAACGGATAAACTATATAAACTTGTCCCCCTTTTTTAATTTCATCTTCAAGAAACTGAAAAACTTGCAATCTACTTGAATCAAAGCGATGAACAGTTTTGACTTTTTTTCTTCCTGGTGGAAGCTCATCAATTACAGAAACATCTAAATCTCCATAAAATGTCATGGCTAAAGTTCTAGGAATTGGAGTCGCTGTCATAACCAAAACATGTGGAGGGTTAATGTTTTTTTTCCATAATTTTGCTCGTTGAGCAACACCAAATCTATGTTGTTCATCTATTATTGACATTCCTAAATTTTTAAATTTTACTACATCTTCTAATAATGCATGAGTACCTATCAAAATATTAACCTTGCCATTTAATAATGATTCATGAATTTCTTTCCTTTTAGCCATTTTAGTAGAACCCGTTAAAATCTCTATTTTTAAATCCATTTTATTCAACATTTTTGAAAGGGTAGTAAAATGCTGTGTAGCTAAAATTTCTGTAGGAGCCATCAAACAAGCTTGAAATCCGTTATCAATACATATTAACATAACTAATAAAGCAACGAGTGTTTTTCCACTTCCTACATCACCTTGAAGCAATCTATTCATATGAAAACCTGAACCAATATCCTTTCTAATTTCTTTAATTACTCTCTTTTGTGCGCCAGTAAGTGTAAACGGCAAATGCTCAGAAAAAAAAATGTTAAAATAATCTCCAACCACATTAAACTTAAACCCTTTGCTTTTTCTTCTTACATTAATTTTTTGTTTGGCCATTGCTAATTGAAGAAAAAATAGTTCTTCAAATTTCAACCTTAAAATTGCCTTTTGAAGAATGGTTTTATTAGATGGAAAATGAATAGAATTATAAGATTCCTTAATATTTAAAAAATGGTTTTTGGCTTCTATATGATTACTCAAAGTTTGGGGAAGATGCTCAACAACTTGAGGCAATAAGGTTCTAACTAAGTTTTCTAAGCCCCTTGAGTTTAACCCCATTGAATTTAATTTTTCAGAAGAAGGATAAATAGGTTGTAAGAATCCCAACTTATTTTCTTTTTTTTCTTCTGGCTCTAGTTCTGGGTGAGATATATTCCATTGCCCTCCAAATAATGAAGGCTTACCAAAAACTAAATAACTATTGCCTTTAATAAGCATTGGTTTTATCCAGTTTATGCCCTTAAACCATATCAATTGAATTGAACCTGATTCATCCTCAGCTAAAGCAACTAATCTTTTTTTTCTACCATGGCCAAGTTCTTGTATGGTTTTAATCTTAATGAGCAGCTGCACATCTTTAGAATCATTACTAATTTGATTGATCTTATTTAGCTTAGAACGATCAACATATCTGAAGGGGAAATGATTAAGTAAATCTCGGTAAGTATAAATACTCAATTCACTTTTTAAATGTTCGGCTCTTTTTGGGCCAACACCTTTCAAAAATTCTATGGAAGTATTTAAAATATCTGTGTACAATGACTAACTATTGGAGAATAGAAAGATAAGGTCATTGTAATAAATAACAAATAAATTAATTATAATTAAGATGTTAAATTGAATTTTTTCCCAACAATAAAACTGGGTTTTCCATATAATTTTTAAATGAATTTAAAAATGCTGAACCAACAGCACCATCAACAACTCTATGGTCACAACTAAGCGTGACTTTCATGATGTTTCCTGGAATTACAGTTCCATCTTTTACGACTGGTATATTTTGAATTCCGCCAATTGCTAAAATGCAAGAGTCAGGTGGATTAACAATTGCAGTAAATTCATCAATTCCAAACATTCCTAAATTGGATATTGTAAAAGTGTTCCCTTCCCATTCTTCAGGCTGTAATTTCTTATCCTTTGCTTTTTGGGCCATAGCCTTAACTTCCTCTCCAATTTGCGTTAATGTTTTACCATCAGCAAACCTTACAACTGGGACAAGAAGTCCTTCATCAACAGCAACTGCTACTCCTATGTGTACATGATCATTTTGTCTAATGACATCACCCAACCAGGAAGCATTTACTTGAGGATTATCTTTAAGAGAAGCCGCTACTGCTTTCACAACCATATCATTAAAAGATACTTTTTGTGGCTTGATAGCATTATTTATTGAAACTCTTGCAGCAATTGCATTATCCATATCTATAGACATTGATAGATAAAAATGAGGTGCAGTAAATTTACTTTCTGCTAATCTTTGAGCAATTACTTTCCTCATTTGAGTAACAGGAAAGTCTGTAAATGATTCTACTCCACTAAAATTTGACCCTGATATCTGATAATTATCAATATCTCTCTTAATAATTCTACCTTCAGTGCCTGAGCCTTTAATAAACTTTAAGTTCAACCCTCTTTCTTCTGCTAATTTTTTAGCTAATGGAGAAACTTTGATGTCCAATGTGTTTAATTCAGAAGCTTTAGGATAACTTGAACTAGTTGAAACTGATGGATTTTGAAACGGTGATGGAGATGAAACAATCTTTTCAGAAACTGGCTTTGGTTCAGAAACTATTTTCTCTTCAAGTTTAACTTCATCTTTAGGCTGACTTTCTTCTTTTTCTGCCTCTTTTAAAAGTTGAGAAACATCTTCACCTTTTTCACCAAGAATGGCTAAAATAGAATCAACAGGAGCAGTTTGGCCTTTTTCAACACCAATATGTAACAAAACACCATCTTGAAAAGATTCAAATTCCATTGTTGCTTTATCAGTTTCAATTTCAGCCAACAAATCGCCACTTTCAATTTGGTCACCAATATTTTTATGCCATTCTGCCACAACTCCTTCAGTCATGGTATCACTTAGTTTGGGCATTCTTACAATTTCCGCCATTTAATCTTTTATTAAATAAGTAATTATTATTCTTTTATGAAAGGATAATCTTTCTGAACATATACATCCTCGTACAATTCGTCAGGTTTTAATTCTGGTGAGTTTTCGGCAAACTCAACAGATTCTTCAACAATTGCCTTAACTTTTTCTTGAATAGATTTGAGCTTAGCATCAGAAGCAATTCCATTTTCAGTAATGGTTTTTAATACTTGAACAATAGGGTCTTTTCCTTTGTAATCTTCCACCTCTCTTTTAGTTCTATATTTTTGAGGATCTGACATAGAGTGTCCCTTATATCTGTATGTTCTCACATCTAAAAGAGTAGGACCGTCACCTTTTCTAGCACGTACACAAGCCTCCAAAATGGCATCATGAACAGCTTCAACAGACATTCCATCAACAACAAACGAGGGCATATGATAAGACTTACCCATTTCACTCATGTCCTCAACATTTGTTGATCTTTTAAGAGATGTTCCCATTGCATAATTATTATTTTCAATAATAAAGATGACTGGCAATTTCCACATCATTGCCATGTTAAAGGTTTCATGTAAAGCCCCTTGTCTTGCTGCACCATCTCCAAAAGAACAGAAAGCCACATTTTTAGTTCCCTTATACTTCTCTGCAAATGCTATACCAGCACCCATAGGAATTTGCGCTCCAACAATACCATGTCCTCCCATTAAATTAGCTTCCTTACTAAACATGTGCATAGAGCCACCTTTGCCTTTTGACATTCCAGTAGTTTTACCATACAATTCAGCCATCATATATTTGGGATGGATACCCAAAGCTATAGGATGAGCATGATCTCTGTAAGCTGTAATGTGCTTATCTTCTTTTTGACAGGCAGATGCC
>CEUK01142057.1_pt1 | contig 26376 bp, 21 predicted proteins | sample 356451 | NCBI WGS metagenome assembly CEUK01 (sample SAMEA2622843, study PRJEB7988) | marine metagenome | isolation source: saline water (ENVO:00002010), including
AAAGATTTGTTGGTCAAAGTTTATAGGAATTTAAATTATTTTTTTTATTTTATAATGTTTAATATTAAAAATTTTTTTAGTACGGTGAAGTTATACTAATACTTATAAATATAGAAATCTTAAAAACTGAAGTTTAAATCATTATGCTGATTCGCTCTTTAAGAAATTTTATTTATAAATTATGTATTAAATTTTCTATAAAACTTTATTTACTCTCTAATGTTTTACTTCAGAGAACAAGATGGTTAGCAATTAGATTAACTGCATTAGGAAATAAGTTTCAAGGTTATAAATTGATTAAAGAAATCAATTGCGGCAAAGAATACAACTTCAATTTAGAGGAAAATTTTTATAAAAATATTGATCTTAATAAGTTAAATATAAAAGACAAATATCAATTTAAATATATAACTCCTCTTTTCCCTTACTTTATATGTGATCATTATATTTCTATGGAGTTAAATAAATCATCAAAATATTATATCTTCACCAATTTGAAAATAAATGGAACAGATTTAATTAAAAATAAAAAACTTAATTGTATAAAAAACTTTGATATTGTCCATGTTCAGGCTGACTTATTTGATTTTTTTCACGATACAGTTTTACCTTATTTAGAAAAAAATAAAATAAAAATAATACTTATTACTTCTCAATTTCATTTTCCTAGTGTTCAAAAAAGTTTTAAAACGGAAAACTGTATCAATCATCCCTCTATAATTTTGTGGATATCTCAGAATCCTATTTACAAAAATAAAAAAAACTATTTAGGTATCCCATATGGACTTGATCATAGAAATATCAATAATTATGTAAATTTTTTAAACTCAAACAAATTTTTAATTAGAAAAAAGGAAATTTATATATCCAATCTTTATACAAATTTGCATATAAATAATCTCTCCAAAAACCATATAAGAAATAAATATAAAACAATTTTGTGCGATAAAAAGAAAAGTCTTCCTTATGAAGAATATTTAAGAGTAATTGCAGATTCAAAATTCCTTATTTCTCCAGCTGGCGACAGACAAGATTGTTATCGACATTATGAAGCTATTGGTTTAGGGACAATCCCAATATCGAATATATCGAAAAATTTTAAAAATATTTTTCAAAAAAATATGCTGTTTACTAAAGATGAAGAATTAATTGAAATAATTAAATTAAATAAAGTAAATAAAAAATATAACCTACCAAATAAAAATATTCTTTTAAATACTTATTGGCTAAAAAAAATAAATAATAATTTAAAAAAAAGAAAAATTACATAATGTAAGAAAATTTAAAATCAAAATTTTCTTTTTAAAATTTATCTTTTAATGATTTAAGCTTAATTCCTTTGATAATATTAAATTACCAATCAATAATTGATGAGACTACTATCTAGTAAAAATAGTTTGAGGAAATATACTCTCAAAAAGGTAAATTCAAATTGCCCGATTTGCGACTCTCGAGAAGCGATTCAAATGTGGGCAGCATCATGCGAGCAACAAGCATCTCATTTTCTGAGTCCTTTAAAAGATTCAGAGAAATATCAAGAATTAAAAAACTATATTAAATTCCTTCAAGGAACTCCATATATATCAATAAATAAATGCTCAATATGCCAATTTACATATAGCTACCCATATATTGCTGGAGATAAAAAATTTTATGATTTAATTTTTGCAACCAGTAATAATTATCCTAAAGAAAGATGGGAATTCAGCGAGAGCATCTCTATTATTTATAATGAGAGGCTTAAAAATCCAAAGATTCTTGAAATTGGTGCAGGAGACGGGGCTTTTCTAAAAAAAATATTAAACAAAAAAATCACAAATCAAAATAATATTACAGCTATCGAATATTCAATTCTAGGTAAATCCAAAATAGAGAAGTTAGGCATAAAGTGTTTTCCAATTGATATACGAGCTGAAGAAAATAAATTACCATTTAAAAAATACGATTTCATATGCCTATTTCAGGTTTTAGAACATTTGGACGATATTCATAATTTAATGAATAAATTAAAATTATTGTTAACTAAAAATGGAAAAATATTAATAGCTGTTCCAAATGAAAAAATTATTGAATTTAATGAACTTAATGGAGCATTACTTGATATGCCTCCAAATCATGTTGGAAGATGGTCAAAAATATCATTTAAGAAATTCTGTGAAATTAATAATATGCTTCTTGTAAAGCATTCTGTAGAACCATTTTCTATTAAAAATGCTATTTTTATGATTTTTTCTTATAGATTCCTTAAAAGATCTCAGAAAAATAATACTCTTGAGGCTTTTATAAGATATAAGCTTAATGGAAAACTTAGTTGGTTTTTAACTCGATTAGTAGTTATTTTAGATTTTATGAGATCTCCACGAATTATTTATAAAATTTTATTTGAGAATAAAAAGCTTGGAGGAGAAAGTCAACTTGTATACATATCAAAGAGATAGTATAAATTGAAAAATTATAAATAAATAATTACTTAATTATTAATAATTTCTTTTATTCTTTTAACTGAACTATCCCATGTAAATTCATAATTTCTCTTAAATAAATTATTCCTTAAATCAATATATTTGCTGTATGGATTAAGACTATCAATTATCCATTCATATACAATTTTTGGAGATGGATTAGAGTTAAACATTTTCCCAAAATCAGAATCAGGTAATGTAGAAGAGATCCCTCCAATATCATGACAAATAACTGGTACACCCATCAAAAAACATTCTCTGTTTGAGATACCAAATGCTTCAGCTTTTGAGAAAAGCGTTCCAAAGTGCCATGATTTGACTTCTTTCACAAATCTTTCAGATTGAGTAAATTTATCTATGAATCCTACATATTTAATTGAAGGATGATTGGGCAAATTATCAGAATTTGGACCAACAACTTTAATCTTAATCGGTCTATTATTTGTTAAAAATAGATCTGCTAATTCAAGTAAAAATGATCCTCCTTTTCTAGACCAATCTAATCCAATGAATCCTAAGATAATAGGATTTTGTTTAAAAGGTTCTTTTGGTAATTTAAGAAGATCATACTTGTTAAAATTGCTCAAATCAATATTTGCACCCCCTGGAACGAAAAATATCTTTTGTTTATCAATTTGATAATCATTAATTAATGAATTTATAGCCCACTTAGATCTACATAATATATATTTAGCTTCTTGATAATTTTTCTTTTCTCTAGTAATTATTTTTTCTTTATATGAATTATGAAGATTATCTCCTAATGAATAATATTTAAAAAGTTGATAGATAGTAGCATCAATATAAAAATCCACATCCCAATCCTCAGGCCATGGATACTGAGGAAGTAATTGATACACACTAAAAATATTTATATTTTTTTTATTTAGTAAATTAGACTGCTTAAAAATAAATTCTGAATATAATCTACTCCACTGGAAACCACCTAGTTTTCTATATTTGAAGAATTGTGAAATATTCCAAAGGTATTTTAAATACTTAATTTTATTATAATTTAATGATATGGAATGTTGAAATATTCCATTTTTTAATCCTGCCTTATATAAATTATATGGTAAGCCTCCATGCGTTCTATATGAGTTAACATCTCCATTACAAATAATATATCTAGGTTTATTCATATTATTAATTTATAATTAAAAGCTTATTATGTTAAATATTACTACAATTGCAAGAAAATAATTAATAAATCTAATTAAATTTTTAAAAAAATTATCTTAATAATTATGTTACTAATTATTCATTTATGATTTAGTATTTTTATTAAATCAACTTTTTCTTTTTTTACCATTACGAAATTTGGTCCAATAAAATTCTCTAAATTTATATTATAGTTTTCAAAAAAAATGACTCCTCTAGGATAAAGTTTTCCAATTTTAAAGATATTAGAATACTCTTTAAAATAATCATATAAAAAATATTTTGAGGATAAATTTGCCATCCCATATTCAAACTGAATAACATTGATAATTGGAAAATAATCCTTAAATCCCTCTAAAACTTTATTTTCATAACCTTCTGTATCTATTTTAAGAAGAGAAATTTCCTCAATATTGTTATTTTCTTTAAGAAAAGAGTTTCCAGTATTAACGTTTATTTGAACATTTTTTACTTTTTTATTTAAGAAATCACCTTGAAAATTAACCATTGATGATAATGTATCTTCAGAATATAAGTTAATATAAGATGGTCCTTTTATATTGCCAAAAGCAAAGTTATAAGTATCAATACCCATATTTCTCACATTAGAATTTAGAACAGTGTAAGTATCTTTAACAGGTTCAAAGGCTAAAATCCTAGCACTTTCAGATACCCTTCTAACAAGCAATGAATATTGGCCTTTATTTGCGCCTACATCAAAAACACAACTAAGTTGTTTTGAATCATACAATTTATTTATTAAATACTCTTCACCATTAGAATGTAAATCATAATTCTTATTCTCATATAAGTCGTGATATATAACTGCGAATTTATCAACAACTTTTAGGATTTTAGAATCTTGATTAAAAGGAATGGTTTTTTGCAACCAAATAAAAATTCTGCGCCAAAAAAACTTTAATATTTTCATCAAAAATTTCCTTATAAAATAATGCAATTATATATAGTGATATAATTTATAACAAGTTTATAAATGTCTCTTAAATAAGATAAATAAATTGAGAATATTATTTCTTACCGAATCGATAAGTAACAAAATGGGTGGAATTGCCACAGCAACAATTCATCTGGGAATAGGCCTTGCAAAACATTTTTCTAAATCAGAACATCAGATTTTGGTTAATCAAGATAAAATATTTCCTGGATTTGATGAGGAATATTCATTACCTAAAAATTTATCTATAGTTAAGTTACCAACAATAGGTCCTAAAATATATCCTATTTCACTTAAGATGAATGAATATATTGAAAAATTCAATCCAGATGTTATTTATTTAAAGGGAGTTTGGAGATATACTAGTTTTTTGGCATATAATTGGAAGAAAAAAAATCCTCATAAAATACTCATATTATCCCCAGCTGGAATGTTACTACCAGTTCCTCTACAAAATAAGAAAATTTTAAAAAAAATAAGTACATTTTTTATTGAAAAAAAACTTTTTAAATTATGTGATTTAATTCATGCAGTTTCTGAGCATGAAAAAGTGGAACTCATTAAAAGTAAATTAAAATTCAAAAAGATAATTTTCATTCCCGAGGGTATTCCTGCAAACAATTATATCCAAAAAACAAAACCTTCTAAAAACGAAACTTCTAATAAAAGACTCATAACTATTTCTAGAATAGATCCTATTAAGGGTTTAGAATTACTATTAGAATCTTGTCAAGATATAGATTTTAATGGGTGGCAATATTCTATATATGGAAATGGTGAAGAAAAATATATTAATAAAATCCGAAGATTAATTCATAAATATAATTTAACAGAAAAAGTTAAATTACATAAAGCTATATTTGGTGACAAAAAAGTAAAGGTATTAAATGAATCATTAGCATTTATTTTGCCTTCATATTCTGAATCATTTGGAATTTCTATTGCCGAAGCCATGTTATATGGACTACCTGTTATTACAACTACAAATACACCTTGGAAAATCATAAAAAATAATAAATTAGGTTGGTACGTTAAGCCTTCCAAAATTGAATTACAGAAATCACTTCAAGAATTGTTCAGATTATCTAAAAATGAAATTGAAGAAATAGGTAGTAGGGCTAAATCATATATTTCAAAAAGATATGACCTTATGAATACGTCAAAAAGAATGAAAAAAGAAATCATTGAATTATCTGATTTAAAAAATAAATATTTTTAAAATAAACTTAAAAATTTTAATATTTTAAAAAATTTTTTATAAATTTTTTAAATTCAGAACTTAATAATCAAACTAAATATATTTTTTACTGATTTAATAAATTAGTTTTTATTTTCTTATAAAGAAAAATATTCTTTTAAATTTCATATTTTTAATGTATGATTGATTTTATTTAAATATTTTGTGGGAATTTATATTTTAGGGATTTCATGTTTTTATCATGATAGTGCTGCATCTCTTTTAAAAGATGGTGAGATTATAATAGCAGTCCAAGAAGAGCGATTTTCAAGGAAGAAACATGATTCTAGATTTCCTGTTAATGCTATTAAATACTGCTTAAGTAGAGAAGGGATTGATGTTAGTGATCTTTCATCTATTATTTATTACGAGAAACCATTACTCACTTTTGAAAGACTTTTAGAAACATATATCGATTGTGCACCAAGAGGTATAAGATCTTTTGTCGCAGCTATGCAAGTATGGGTGAAAGAAAAATTATTTCTCAAGTCCGAAATTAGAAAATTATTTGAAGAAATACAAAATGAAATAAACCCCAAAAAAATCATTGCACCAAATTTTCTTTTTTCAGAACATCATCTTTCACATGCAGCAGCTGCTTTTTATCCTAGTCCTTTCGAAGAATCGATTATTTTATGTATGGATGGTGTAGGGGAATGGGCGACTACAAGCGCATGGATAGGTAAAGGGAATAAAATAAAACCCTTATATCAAATTTCTTTCCCCCATTCTCTAGGGTTGCTATATTCAGCTTTCACATATTATTGCGGCTTCAAAGTAAATTCTGGAGAATATAAATTAATGGGTTTAGCTCCATATGGTGTCCCAAAATATGCAAATCTAATTAAAGAAAAATTAGTTGATATAAAAGATGATGGAACATTCAGATTAGATATTTCTTATTTTAAATTTCATAGGGGATTTCGTATGACTAGCCGTAAATTCCATAAATTATTTGGTTCTCCTCCTAGAGGAAGAGAAAGCGAAATAAATCAGTTTCATATGGATTTAGCAGCATCTATTCAGAAAGTTACTGAAGAAATAGTTTTAAAGCTTGCTAAGTCTTTAAGAAAAGAGACTGGTATAGAAAATATTTGTTTATCTGGAGGAGTAGCTTTAAACTGTGTAGCCAATGGAAAGTTGATTAAAAATAAAATATTTAAAGATATTTGGATTCAACCAGCTAGCGGAGATGCAGGTTCATCTTTAGGAGCTGCATTACAAGCATGGCACCAATATTACGAACGACCAAGGAAAGTTAATGCTGCAGATTCAATGAGGGGTACATATCTTGGTTGCAACTATTCAAACAAAGAGATAATAGAAACTTTAGATAAAATAAATGCGAAATATCATCAATTAGAAGATAATAATCTTTTTAGAGAAATAGCTATATTACTTGATGAAGGGAAAGTAATTGGTTGGTTCAATGGACCAATGGAATTCGGGCCTCGAGCATTGGGAGGAAGATCTATTATAGGAGATCCAAGAAATATTGAAATGCAAAGCATCATGAATTTAAAAATAAAATATAGGGAAAGTTTTAGACCTTTCGCTCCTTCAATATTAGAAGAAGATGTTTCTGATCAATTTGAGATAGACCAAAAAAGTCCTTATATGCTTTTAGTCGCACCAGTAAAAAAAGAATTATGTAAAAAAATGTCGGATAAAGAGAATAACTTATTTGGTATTGAAAAATTGAATATACCTAGATCCTCAATACCAGCAGTAACTCATATAGATTATTCGGCAAGGATACAGACCGTTAGTAGTCAAACCAACCCGAGATACTATAATTTAATAAGAGCTTTTAAAGAAAAGACCGGTTGCTCCTCAATAGTAAATACTTCCTTTAATGTTAGAGGAGAGCCTATTGTATGCAGTCCTGAAGATGCATATAGATGCTTTATGAGAACAGAAATGGATATTCTAGTTCTTCAAAACCAATTATTATTTAAGAATGAACAGCCATATATTGAAGACAATAAAAATTGGAAAGAGGAATTTGAATTAGATTAATGAACGAAAAATTAATTATCGAAAAAAAAAGACTAAAAGAATTTGGTTTTATATTTGGGTTTGGCATTCCCTTATTAGTAGGTTTTATAATCCCAAAGTTAAATGGTCATGATTTTAAGACTTGGACACTTTTTATAGGATTACCATCAATTATTCTTGCCATAATTAATCCTCAATTACTAAAAATTCCTTACATTTTATGGATTAAATTAGGAAATATATTAGGTTGGATTAACAGCAAACTAATTCTTGGTCTTGTTTTTATTATCGTTTTAATGCCAATTTCATTTTTTATGAAATTGTTTAAATATGATCCGCTAAGAAAAAAAATTCTAAAAAAGAATAGATCTTATAGAGAATTAATCAAAAACGATAAAACTGACCTTACAAAGATTTTTTAAATTATGAATGCATTTTTTGAGTTAATCTCAGATTTATGGGAATTTTTGAGAGAAAGAAAAAAATATTGGCTTGCCCCATTGATAATCACTATTGTACTTATGGGTGCCCTAATTGTATTTACCCAAGGCTCAGTTGTAGCTCCATTCATTTATTCTATTTTTTAACTTTTTGATAATAATCTATTTAATTGATAATGATTTTAAATTTATGAAATTTTTTTAATTCTAAATTTTTTCAAAATTTCCCATTTATTAATATTTTCATCAACTTTTACAATTAGTAATTTATTAATAATTAGATTAATATTTATTTCTGGTAAAGAATGAATTAAATCTATTTTATGTTCAACTGAATGTATTCCATATGACAAGCTTATGTGAGGAAAGAATTTATCTTTTATATGAAATTCTTTTAAGTTGAATATTTTTTTTCTTAAGTTAATTAACTCATTATTTTTTTTTACTTTTATAAAAAAAGATTGGAATCTATCTTCTTTATATTGATAATTATTTAATTCTATTTTAATAGGGCAGGTATTTAAGCATAATGATCTGAGCTGATTTTCAAATTTTGTATCGATATCTTTATAAGGACCGGCTAATGTTAAGTGAATACTGAATTCTGGACTATTTAACTTAGATTGAACTTTTCTTTGCAAATAATATAAATATTTATTATCTTTTTTAGGAAAATCACCCCAAATCCAAAACCCTTTACTAATTCTCTTAGAAGTCTGCATTTTAATATTAGTATTTCATTTAAACACTTTTTTATTATAAATATAAAGTTATTTCTTAAGCATTTATCTATCTATAAATTTATCGATATGATTCATAATCTCGGGTCCAAAAATTTCCCATGAAGTATATTCAGAAATATGATTATGATCAGAATATAAATTTATATCATTAATAGAATAATTGCAGTTTTCAATATTGCAGATAAAGTTAAACATATTAATTACTTTTAAGTTACTTAATTTATCTTCTAATAAAAAAAAGTCATCATAAAAACGTTGGTATATGCCGCCAAGTTTAATAAAAGATAATCTACTTTTTGAAAGTTTATTTTCTTCTGGCTTACAAATATTAAATGGTTTATTAAACCAATTCTTACCACAATTGGAAAAGTTTTTTCTATAGTATATTTCAGGAAATTCTGGTAAAGGACCTATTAAGATTACTTTTACAGATTTAGAATTTGCAAATTCTATAAATTCTTTAATTTCAGTAAACCAAAATTTATAATATCTTTCTCTATCAATCACCTGCTTATTCTTATCATAATATTTAATGAATTTTTCATTTGTATCATAATAATTTTCAAAATCAGGGCCAAAATATAAAGGATATCTTTGTGAAATTATAACTATATCTCTAGATTTAAAATTATTTAAAAGATATTCGTAACCAACTTTCTGTTCATTTTCAAGATTATTAACATTATTTAAAGTACCATCATATCTTTCATGAACTTTAGAAGGAGTAAATGGAAATATTGTTCCTGCTTTTCCAAAAATAAATAGATTAAAATCTAATTTTTTTGCAATATAAGCTCCTGCAGGTTGCAAATAAGAGGTATGACTATCTCCTAGAATCCATAGATTACCTTTACTATAAGAATTACTATTTCCGCATTTAGATATAGTTAGACTATTAATTTCTCCGCATGTCCAATGACATGGATTACAAATTTTATCAGGATCTTTATCGGATTCTTTAAATATTAATTGACTATATTGTTCTGAAGTTTTTTTACCATATATTGAAAGATTAGTTTGAGGTTTTTCTCCAAGATAAAAATATTCTAAATATTTTTTTTGAAAGTTATTAATAAATATAAAAATAATTCCTAAACTTGAGAAACCCGCAATATATATATTTTTCTTACTTATATTAACTTTTCTTATTGGATTCTCGATATAAAAATAGGAAAAAGAACTTATTAAAAATATAAGTATTATTTGAATAGGGATTGTCTTTACAGACATTCCTATAGTCCATTTACTTAAAGAAATTATTCCCCAATGCCAAAGATATAAGGAATAAGACATTTTCCCAATCCGAACAAATATACTGTTATTTAAAATCAAATTTTTATTAAGATTTTGGTCAATATTAATTAACAAGTTACAAGTTATCAAAACAACCATTATGGTTGTTATGTAACTGAAATTATTCGGGATAAATAAATTTATAAAGATTAATATTAGAGATATATTCGAAGAAATACTAATTTTATTTTGATAATATTTATTAATTCTTTTTGATATTAGAAATGTTATACATCCTGCTATTATTTCCCAGCATCTTGATGTAATTAAGAAATATGAGGCGGGATGATTGTTCCAATAAAAATAGTAAAAGCTAAATAAAGAAGCAAAAAATAAAAAGGAAATTACAAATAATAAATTTTTAATACCATTCTTAAAATTCCTAGAATAACCTGAAAACCAAATTATTAAAGGATAGAATAAATAGAATTGCTCTTCAACCCCTAAAGACCATGTATGAGTAAAAGGATTTAATTCAGCAGCTTGGCCAAAATAATCTGTTGAAGTGTAGAAAAGGAATATATTTGAAAGACCAAAGAGAGAGGCCATAGCAGTATATAAACTTATAATCGGTTCAGGATTAAAAAAAGATATCAGTAAAACAGTGGGTAAAATAAAAAATACAAGATTGGGTATCAATCTCTTAATTCTTCTTGAATAAAAATCAACCAGAAATTTGAAAAAATTTTTTTCATTTGTATTTGATAAAGAGGAAGTTATTACAAAACCTGATATTACAAAAAATATATCAACACCTAAGAATCCGCTTGAAAGAATATTCTTATTAAAATGATTTATTATTACTACTATTACAGCTATAGCTCTAAGACCATCTATACCTTTTATATAGTTACTATGATTTTCTTTAACTGTTTTTAAATTCATAACAGCAAAAATTTAATTACTTGAACAAAACTATTGTTATTTTATTAAAAAATTTAATAAAAAACTTAAAGTATTTTTTTTAAATTTAAAATTATTTTTTTGTTTCAATTAAATATGCATATATACCAGATCCTCCATTAAAAATTTTATTATTTTGCTCTAAATCAAATTTCCCATATTTTTCAATTTTATCAATAATATTAAAATCATCCTTTTCATTAAAACAATTTCTTGCATTTTTAAGCAATATTTCTCTTAAATCATTTTTAATACTATTATCCATACTAATTTTTCTATGACTAAATATAAAGAATTTTAAAGAGGTTTTTTTTTGATTTTTATCACAACTTTTTAAATTAGAACTTTTATATTCAGAAGAGCCATGAGAAGGGAAAAAAGAATATTTATAATTTATTTGATAATCAGACTGTCTTGCTAATTCAATTAATTTATTTCTATCCACAAAACTATACTGAATTTTTTTATGTGAATCAATTAATCCAATGGAGAAAAACAGATATAAACTTAAGGGCAAATAAATAAAAGAATAATATAAATTTCTATTATTAAATGATTTAATAGATAAAATCAAATCTGTAAAAGATATTATAATTGGAAACCAAAAATAAGGATAAAGAAATATTGTATGTCGCGTTGGGGAATAGATAAATTTATCAAATCCAGATAATAATATAATGATTATTAAAACTGCGAAATTATTAATAAAATATATATTACCTATTTGTTTAAACTTAATTATATTCAATAAAGAAAATATATAGACTATCGATAAAAATATTCCGAATTCAAACTGAAAGGATCTAAAAGGATATAAAGACAGAGAAATTATTGCTGATGTATTATTCAGAGACTTTAAGAAAAATTCTTTAAAATCATTCTCATATAAATTTAGGTCATAAATATTCTTGAACCCTGATGCCCAATTACCATCAAGAAAATTACCTGGTTTAGTATTAGCTCCAAATAATATAAGTAATTTATATAGATAAGTAAATGTAAAAAATAAGATAATTAAAAAAATTGGTAACAAAACTTTTTTATTGTTCGAATTTAAAAAATTATTTATATTAGGTTTTAGAGTTTTAAGAATAAATCTAAGGTTTTTTAAAATATCATATGCATAAATATATTTCTTAGAAATTAATGTAACCAAAAAGGCTAAAAACAATATAGGGCTTTGAAAACCTAGGAATAGAGACAAATATACAAAAAGTAAAAAATAAATATAAGAGATTTTAAAAACAAAATAAGAAGTTTTCTGTTTAAATAAGATATTTTCCTTTTTTAAAGGGATCAAAATAAGAATTAATCCAATTGTTGTAATAGCTGATAAATTGTATGGCATATAGCTTGAAGCATGCAACATTACCTCTGGATTTAAAAAGCTAAAGGTAATGGATAATATCTCAATAATATATTTAATATTATTTATATTTGAATTATGCAATTTATATCTATAAGACAAAAAATTTAAGCTTAAGCAAATAATCAAATAAGAGGTAATGAACGATGATAAAAAACCTTCAAAAATTAAAAAATATCTTGAAGCACTTACACCAAAGAATAAAAAAGGATATGTTACGAGTTGCCATATTGTCCAAGAAGGAGGGTAAGTACCCCAACCGGTTGTAAGTTGATATTTAAAAAATAATTTCCAAGATTGAAATGGATAGTCATTCCTAATATAACTTTCTAATGGACCAAAATCATCAACATGTCTCCACCATAAAGGACCTAAAAGTATCCAAATAAAGAGAGTTATTAATAAAAAAAACCAATATATTCTTGATGGTTTCCATAAGTAAAAATTTTCTATTTTATTTTTTAATTGATTTTGAATATTCATTAAATTATTATCCTAATTAATCTTTGAGAAATTAATATTATTTATTAAAACTATAAAGATTTAAATACTAAAATAAATTTTTGTATATATTTTTTTATATTAATAGATGGATAAATAATCAAAATTAATTAGAAAATTTTTTATAATTAAGCATATAATTTATATATATAGGTTTGGAAATTCCATCTTCTTTAATTAATATAGCTGAAAAAGTAGGAAACGATATAACCTTGGTTCAGGGCCCAGGGGGTAATATCTCATATAAGAATAAGGAAACAATGATTATTAAAGCTTCTGGCAAAAAGATGTCAGATGCTAGAAAAAGAAATATATTTGTTGAGACCGATCACAAAAAAATAATTTCAGCAATTGAAAATAATGAGGCTGATCCTATTAAAAACAGTTGGAAAGAAGACTCACTTATGAGACCCTCTATCGAAACTACTATGCATGCTCTTATGCCTCATCCTTATGTTCTTCATGTGCATTGTGTGAATACTTTAAGCTGGATTGTCCAAAAAAATTATCAAAATAATTTAAATATTTATCTTGAGGATTATAATTGGATATCTATCCCTTACAGGAAACCTGGATTAAGCCTAACAAATGAATTAAAAGAACCTATTAAAAAATCTAAAGCGAATGTGATTTTGTTATCAAATCATGGAATAATTGCTGGCTCTGATTCTGCAAAAAATGTTTTTGATATTATTAAAAGTATCTCTAAAAAGTTATTTACAGGAGAAAGAGAAAAAAAGAAAGTTTACTTAAAGAAACTTGAGAAATATCTTTCATGCAATAAATATAAATTGCCTAAGTATGAATATTTACACCAAATAGCATATTCTTTTGACCATTCTAAGATTGCAACACAGGGAACTATTTTTCCAGACCAAGTTGTATTTTTACCAAATGGTATTAAAAATATTAATACTTTTGAAGAACTTATTGAACTAGTCAATAATAGAGGGGATAATATTCCTGTTGTAATAATAAATAATATAGGGGTTCTTGTACCTAATAATTCTACTGAAGTATCAGAGGATATCCTATTAGGGCTTTTTATGACAATTCTTAGAATCCCAACAAATACTTCAATTAATTATTTAACTGAGTCAGATATAAGCGATCTGATAAATTGGGATATGGAGAAACATCGACAAATGTTGAACAAATAGTTTTTATGAAAATACAATTAATTATACCAATGTCAGGAATTGGTAAAAGATTCCAGGATGCTGGATATAGCATTCCAAAACCTCTAATTAAAGTAAATGGAAGAGAGATAATTTATCATGTAGTAAATATGTTTAATGATATAGAAAGCGTGATTTTTATTTGCAATGAAAATCATCTGAATGATAAAAGATTAAATTTAAAACAATTACTAAAAAATCTGCACCCAAAATCTAAAATCGTATCTATTAAGGCACACAAGAGAGGACCTATTCATGCAGTAATTCAATCCGAATATTCTATCAATTTAGATATGCCTACAATTGTTAATTATTGCGATTTCAATTCATTGTTTAATTTTTCGAAATTCAAAGAACATTTAATAGAAGAAAATCCTGATGGTTGTGTATTTACCTATACTGGTTTTCATCCCCATATGTTGCAAAATACAAATTATGCATATGTAAAAAAAAATTTAGGAAAGATAATTGATATCCAGGAAAAAAAACCTTTTACAGAGAAACCTATGGAAGAAGAAGTTTCTAGTGGAACATATTTTTTTAAATCAGGTTCATTAATGCTTGATGTTTTTAAAGAAACTGTTGATTTAAACTTAAATGTAAAGGGTGAATATTATGTTTCTATGGCATATAAACCAATGATTAAAAATAGATTAAAAATTAGTACTTTTTTAATTGATTATTTTATGCAATGGGGAACACCTTTAGATTTAGAAGAATTTAATTGGTATTCAGATATTTTTAAGAAATTAAATGATAAAAATCATTTAAATATAAGTCCTAGAGAGGGATTATTAATGATGCCTATGGCAGGATTTGGATCAAGATTCGCCAATGAAGGATACAAAATTCCAAAACCTTTTATTAAAGTTTCAGGGGAAGATATGTATTTAAAAGCAGTTAAGGATTTACCTAGGATGAAAAATGAAATGCTTATTACTAGAAAAGAAATAATAGGGAAAAGGAACCCTCTAATAGATATGAAAAAAGAGAAATTTAATCCAAAAATAAAATTTCTAGAAGAAATGACAGATGGTCAAGCAATAACATGTTTAAAAGGGATGGAAGATAAAGAAATAAAACTTGATAAAGAATTAACAATAAGTGCCTGCGATATGGGAATAATTTTTAATTATGAGAAATTTGAAAAAATAATATCTTCCAAAGAAGTAGATGTAATAGTTTGGGGATGCAAAGGGTATCCTGCTGCCAAAAAAACGCCTTCTAGCTTTAGTTGGATTTATGAAGAAGGAGAATTAATTTCAAAAGTTTCTGTAAAAAAGAATCTCATAAATCCATTAAAAGATTATCTACTTATTGGTACATTTACCTTTAAAAAAGCTTCTGACTTTTTAAAGTGCGCAAAAAAAAGTATTGAATCAAATAAAAAGATTAAGGGGGAATATTATGTTGATGATGTTATTAATAAATGCATTGAGATAGGACTTAAAGTCAAGCTTTTTGAGGTTAATTATTTTATTTGTTGGGGAACTCCTGATGAATTATCTACATATTGTTATTGGGAAGATTGTTTTAATAATTGGAATGAACATCCTTTCAAAAAAGAAAAATAATGAAATATTCAGTAGTTATTCCTTGCTTTAATGAAGAGGGAACAATTGAAAAAATTCTAAAAAAAACAAAAAATCCCTTTATTACAAATAAAATCGAATTAATCCTAGTAAATAATGGATCAACTGATAATACAGATATTATCTTAAAAAAAGTAATTAAAAATTACCCTCATGCAAAATATATAAAATTAGATAATAATCTTGGTTATGGAGGAGGGATACTAGAGGGGCTAAAAGAATGTAATGGAGATGTAATAGGATGGACTCATGCTGATCTTCAAACTGATCCCTTAGATTGCATAATTGCATTTAAAAAATTCAGTAAATCAAATATTAATAATAAAATTTTCGTAAAAGGTAATCGTAAAAATCGTCCTTTAATAGATCAATTTTTTACTTTTGGAATGAGCATCTTTGAAACTATTTTATTAAGAAGAGTAATTTTTGATATTAATGCTCAGCCAACAATTTTTTCAAAAAAATTCTATAAATCATGGGTTAATCCACCCAAAGATTTTTCAATTGATTTATATTCTTATTACTTAGCAATAAAGCAGAATTATAAAATTAAAAGGATTAAGGTAAGATTCATAAAAAGGATTTCAGGAGAATCCTCTTGGAATAATGGCTTTGCTTCAAGATTAAAATTTATATTGCGAACAGTCAAATATAGCTTTAAATTAAGATTTAAGAAAATAAATTAAAAAATTGGAAATAATTGCACACAGGATTAATAAAATACAGGATTTAATAAAATTAGATTCAAAATATGGAGTAGAAGTAGATATCAGATCTGATAATGATAATTTATTAATATCACATGACCCATTTACAAAATTTTGTTTATTAAAAGAATGGATTACTTTTTACAGACATGGGACTCTTATTTTAAATGTTAAAGAGAACGGATTAGAACAAAAGTTACTTGATTTATTAAGAGATTTTGGAATAAAAAATTTTTTTATTCTTGATCAATCATTCCCATATTTAATTAATACAATTAATAGTGGAGAAAAACGTTGCGCTGTAAGATTATCAGAATACGAATCAATAGATACTGCTTTAAAATTAAAAGATAAAGTTAATTGGGTATGGATAGATTTTTTTACTAAATTCCCTTTAGACTCAAAGTTGTATGATTTACTAAAAAGTAGTAAATTTAAATTATGCATTGTCTCTCCTGAATTGCAAGGTCATAATGAAGAAAAATGTTTTTATTTGAAAAACTTTATAAAACAAAATAATATGAAATTTGATGCTGTATGTACTAAAAATTTTAATTTCTGGGAAGATTGTTAATTTCAAATAAAAAAAATTTAATATTTCTGGTTTTCTTTCTAATTAAAGTTTTCTTTATTATTTTCTTAGTACCTGGTATTCAAGATAAGTGGTTTATTGATTTCATAAATAACCTCATAAATAATCCCACATTAGATCCTTGGTCAAATTACTTATTAAATTCAGGAAATACTTTGGGTTTCCCTTATGGACCAATAATGATTTTAATATTTTTACCATTTTCAATATTATTCTGGATTTTAGGTTCTCCATTTGGTTTACAAGATTATGCATTAGGAATAGGTTTTAGATTTACTCTTTTATTTTTTGATTTATTAGGATATTTAGTTTTATCAAAATTATTAGTGAATAAGAAAAAGGAAATTATATTTTTTTATTGGCTTTCACCTTTAATTTTTTATGTAACATATTTATACGGTCAGCTAGATATTATTCCTACAACGATTTTACTAATAGCTTATCTTTATATATACAAGAATAAATTTCAAATTAGCGGCTACTTATTTGGTTTAGCTATCGCTACAAAATTAAGTGTGGCATTAATTATACCTTTTCCAATTATTTATCTTTGGCAAAATAAACGTTTATCTTCTGGCTTAAAAAATTTTATTAATTCTTTGTTCGCAACTACCTTTTTATTTGTTATTACTCCAATACTTTCTAGTGGATATAGAGAAATGGTATTAGCGACACCAACTAAAGGTTCATTATTATGGCTTCACATTCCCTTAAATGAAAGTTTAAAGATTTTTATTCTTCCATTTACATTTTTAATAATTATTTATTCAATGTGGAGAATAAAAAGATCAAATTTTACTTTACTAATATCAATAACAGGATTAGCTTTTTTAATATCAACCTTAATGATGCCTCCAACACCAGGCTGGTATTTATGGGCACTGCCATTTTTGATAATTTACCAAATTAAAACCGATATTAATGGAAAATTATTAATTTCACTTTTTACCCTATTTCCTATTTTAATAATATTTCCAAAAGATAATTTTTCAGAAATTAGTTTCTTAAACTTGTCGCTGAAATATAATACTTCATTGATTAATACTTTAAATCAAAATTTAATTTATACCTTTTTTATAAGTTTAGGAATAATAATTGCTTTGAGACTTTATCGAGAAACCATCCAAAATAATGATTTTTATAAGTTAAATAAAAAAGCATTAACAATTGGAATAACAGGTGGGCCTTCATCGGGAAAAAGAGTTTTATCAACTGCAATTATAGATATGCTTGGAGACCATTCTTCATTATTAGTAAATGAAAATGAATATTTAAAGTGGAATAAAAATTTTGATAATAGTTGTATCGAGAATCACTTAAATATTAAATCCAATGATTTACTAAAGTTAAATACAGATTTGAATTTAATATTAAATAAAAATATTATTAATAGAAAAACTATAAATAATTCAATCTATAAGTCTAAAAAAAGTAAATACTTTAATAACGATTTTATAATCACAAACGGTTATCATTTGTTTTTACCTGAAACACTTAATCAATTATTTGATATTAAAGTTTTTTTAAACCCCGAAAAAGATTTAAATGAAAATTGGCTAACAAATAAAAATAAAACCAATTCCAAATACGATAATTTAAATAATTTTGATCAAATTAAAAAATACTTTGATTTATATTCACAACAAAAAAATTCATCAGATTTGGTATTTAGTTTTTCATATATAAACAAAGATATATTATCTTATAAAACTGTTCAAAATTTGCCTTTAAAAATGGATATTTATCTAAGAGATGGAATTTATGCAGAAAATTTATCAAAAGCTTTAATATCTATATGCGGGGTCAAGTTAAATTTGGATATTTCCAATACAAATTTTTCTTCAAAAATATCTGTTGAGGGAGATATTTGGTCTGAGGATATCAAATTAGCAGCGAGTAGATTAGTGCCTAACCTAGATGAGATAATTGATTCTGAACCAAAATGGCATTCTGATACTATTGGATTAATGCAACTTATAATTTTAATGCAGATATCTTATGTCTTCAAATATAAATCCCAGAATTAGATGACACTCAATATAATTAACCACCAGAAATTCAAAACTCTACCAAAAGCAGTTATTTTTGATACTGACAATACTTTATATGCTTATGCACCAGCACATAAATCAGCATTAAAGTCAGTTTTCATTAAAGCTGAGAACTTACTTGACATTAAAAAAGAATTATTCGAAGAAAAATTTAGTGAAGCCAGAAATGAAGTGAAAAATAGAATTAATAATAAGGCAAGTTCTCACAGTAGGCTACTTTATATTCAAAGGACAATTGAATTATTAGGATTCAAGACAGAACTATTACTAACGCTTGATTTAGAACAAACATATTGGAGAACATTTCTGCAATCCTGTAAATTATTTCCAAACATAAGAGAATTACTAGATAAATTAAACAGACTAAAAATAAAAACCGCAATAATAACGGATCTAACCTCTCAAATACAATTCAGAAAGATTATATTTTTTGGACTTGAACAATATTTTGATTATGTAGTTACTTCAGAGGAATCAGGAGAAGACAAACCAAACAAAGCATCTTTTGAACTTGTTGTAAAGAAGTTAAATTTATTACCAAAAGATTGCTGGATGATTGGAGATAACATTATAGCTGATATTTTAGGGGGAAATAATTGTGGTTTTATAACCTTACATAAATATCTATCAAATAAAGAAAAAGATTATAAAAAAATTATTCCAGACGCAAGCTTTGATGAATTCGGATCAATTTTAGATTTAATCAAAAGACTTTCAAGTAAAAATAATATAAATTATTAAAATTAAATTTCTATAAAAATAAAAATAGAAATCTAACTTTAATCTATAAGAAAATATTAATAAATAATATTTAAAGTTAATCTATTAACTATACATATATAAATATTTAAACATTAAATTAAATTTAAAATTTATTTATAATAAAGAATTGTTCCAAATGTTATATTGTTATAAAGAATCATTAAAACATTAATATTTTGAGTAACCTTGATTCTAAAGGAAATATAAATATCTTAATTTTTAAACCATCTAAATATCTATACTTATTTAGTCTTTTCTCCTTTATAATTTGGATTCTGCTTGGCCCTATAAGTTGGAGGCATATTGATGACTTTGGCCCAATGTATGAATTTATAAAGACTTATATTGTCAAATCTGATTTTGTATTTCCAAGAGATTTATCAGATATAAATATTCTCAGCACTTTTATATCATCACTCTCAGATAGATATGGATGGGGAACTTATCCCCATTTATGGTCAATTATTTATCTTCCAATTTCATTAAGTTTCATCAAATATGGTATTGATGTAACAAGATATATTACTATTACAATTGGATTTATAAGTTGTTTACTAATTACTATTTTATTGAGTAATTTAATTTCTTTATGTGTAATTAATAAAATTAATAATAAAGATATTAATTTTGAAAAAATACGATTTTTGTCAGATTTCTTTTCAAGTTTAGTTGTACTATTTTGCCCACAAATAATGCTTCATTCTATTACTTATATGCCTTATCAAATACCAGCAATTACTACTTTAATATTTTTAAATGCGCTTATTTGTTTCAAAACAAATTTCTGCATTAAAGAGAATAATAAATCTATTTCTAATACTGATTATTTATCTATTCCATTTACATATTCAATAATTATAATTTGGTTTTCGATTCTTTTATCTTGGCAAAGTATATTTCTCATAATTGCATTAATATTATATTTAGGGAGATTTTTACATATTAAAAATATCAAGGTTTCAATAATCAAATACTTTGAAAAAGTAAAATACTTAAAATCAAATTTGAAGAATATATCATTAAATATACATAATTTTACAGTAATCTTTTTGGTTATTAATTTATTATATTTAACTAGAATTTATCTAATTAAATTAATTAATTTAAACAAATTAGGTCATTTAAATGGAATTCCTTTTGCTTGGGGATTTGGCAATGAATATAATATAAATCTTTTTAACTCTAATGTCACTCACATTAAAATAAGTCAATTAATTCCAAATCTATTATTTGTATTAGCAAGAATATTTTCGCTTGCTATGTACCCTTTTAGAATTTATCAAAATTTTTCCGCAATTATTATCCTTATTATATTCACTATTTCATTTCTATTTTATTTTAAGTACTCAAAGTTAACAAAAGAAGTATCTTTATTTATTTTAGTTGCTTTCTTAGTACCTATTGTATTCGCAATTTTTGGTAAATTTATTATAGCTCCAAGTAGACATGCTATTTATCTTTTCCCATTAGTTTGGTTACCAATTGGATCATATTTTGTTAGTAAAAACTCTATAAAATACTCTAATCAAGGAAACAGAATATTAAAAAGTGCTCAATTAATTGTTATTCTAATTTTTCTTAATGGTCTTATATCCTCACACAATGCAATCAATTATTCAAATTATCAAAAGGAAAAAGTATATGAGTTAGCCAAAAAAGCAGATTATTTTCCACTTGGATCATTTATGGGTCAATATGATTTCGCATCACTATTTTGGACGCATGGAAGTAAAGAATGGGACTTAATTAAAAAGAAAGAATGTTGGATAGATAAAAATGATCTAAATGGAAAATTAATTTTCCTTTATAGCCATAGAGAACCATTTATTAATGATGAAAATCATAAAAATAATTTAGCTAATGCAGAGTATTTCCCCTCTAAGTATGCTTGTATACAAAATGATTTAGATCTTGAAATAATAGATTCCATTAAATTCAAGCGAATTACTGATATTGAAGTTGATAATCTTATCGAGAATGGAGGTTCAAATGCTTATGGATATCTTTTAAAGGTTTCAACGAAATAATGCTCAAGACACCTTATTTTTAGTTTTAGCACAAACAAAAACTTTACCACCCATTCCATAAGAGAATACCTCTCTAAAGTAAAAACCATATTTATTTTTGAATTCATGAAAAGCTCCTGCAACTCCTTTGGAAATTGATCCTTTATAAGAATAAAAATCATCAAGGATTATATAAGTTCCATCTATAATAATGTTTTTACAAAACTCAAGTGCTTGCAGAGAACTTGAAAAAGTATCGGTGTCAATAAAAATAATTCTTGCAGACCTAATCCCATAGAAATTTGGTTTTACAGAGAGAGTTTTATCAAAGAAACCTGGAATTAGTTTAAATTCAGTGCCTTCCGCACATTTTTTTATTCGATTATTGACTTGTGAGATAGAAGTTTTAAATTGTTCATCAGCATAAAATGGATGAAAATCTTCTTCATTGAGTTTCCCAAAACCATCAAAAGAATCAAATCCATAAAACTTAATTTCATTATCTTTATTTGGCGGCATATATTCTTTTAGATTAAGGTAACATCTTATTGAATGAGAGAAAGAAGAACCTTCAAAAACTCCAAACTCGACATAATCACCATTTATATCTTCAATTGTTGATAGGTAGAAAACCTTTTTGATTGCATAATATTTTTCTAAATTATGAGTAACCGCTGGATTAATATAGGCAATCAAATTAGAAGCAAAACTTTGAAGAAATTGAAGCTTAGATAATCCACCCCATCTTTGATTAGCTAATTCTCTTCTATCACTGAATACCCAGAATTTGAGAAGATTAAAATTTAAAAAAGCTGTAGGTAAAGTAGCTAGGAGCCATGATATGTATATCCCAAATTTTAAATATTGATATGCAATAAGGATGAACAAGATCATAATTAATGATCCAAGAATATATGTAGAAACAAATTTTAAAATTGTAGTAAATGTAAGCTTATGCCTTGAACTTAAAATCCATTCTCTTCCAAAGCTGAATGATACTAAAAATCCAAATATATATCCTATTATTGATGCTTTTACTAATCCACTTGAAAAGAAGAAAATTAGAATTAAAAAAGTGATAAGATTCAATAATGTTGCAAAAATACCTACTAGGGAAAATCTTGAAAACTCAACTATATTTAAAAGAGGACTAAACCTTTTAATCTTTTTTTTTATTTTATTTTTATTTTTTGTAGAAAATAGGAAGATTGGCATTATTTTTTTAGTTAATAATTAGATAATAAGTTAATTTTGGTAATTAATAAAATTAATATTCATTATTTAAAAAGTCTATTACTTTATCATGATCAATTAATTCTGCATTTATTTTAGAATTTGCATCCCTATTCCAATCCTTTTCAGATAGTGGTCTAAATGAATCTTCAACATAAAATCCATACTTTAAATTTGAAGCAGCACAAATATTTGAGATTGCAGGATCAATAAAGTTTTTTGGAAATAGTTCCACAACTTTTGACCCTCTAGGCATTAGTGAAGCAAGAGAAAATGAAGACCCATTAACACCAACAAGAGATTTTGCTGATAAAAATAAATCAATTTGATCTTTAAATGACAGTCTTTCTGGTTTAATAAATTGAAACCCAGCCTTAACATACTTTTCGCGAAATTTATCAAAGTTAATTAATTCTCTTTTTTGTGAGCCACTATTTGAGTCTCTATCTAAAAAGTATTTCCTATATATTATTTCTTTTTTTTCTCTCCTTTTTAAAAAGAAATTTCTTATATCAATACCAGAAGCAATACTATCAATATTTAGAGTAATTAAATTTCCTTTACAATTATAAAATTGATCCTCGCTTAATATTTTTCTAAGATCAATCTTGAGTAAATCAAGAGCTTCCTTTTGAAACTTTAAATCAACTTTAGGCATTATAATATATTTGAATTTATTAATATCATATTCATCCATTACCCTAATTATTCTTGAATAAATTTCATGTATCCAATGATAAAAATTTTTTGAGTTGGAGGAAAAACCCAAATGCAAAATGTCTCCATTAATTTCTTTAGAATTTAAGAGCTCATTTTTTCCATAGAAGTCAAAAACCGAAAGCATATTTGAGTCAAATTTTGAGCCTAAATCTGAGGACAATCTATTGATTTCATAGAAATAAACATGCGAGTCATTAGGGGATATAATGACATTATTAAATGAATATAGAAATCTAGGTCTTGTGATAATAGGGTTAGCCCAACTCAAAGCTAATGGCAACTTCTTTCCATCAATTGCAGTTATATTTAAATTAAATATATTAGGATTATCGTTCTTATAATAAAATTTATTCTTATTAGCTTTTTGCCAATAAGTACAAGCCTCTAATGCAGAGATTCTATCCTTAAATCTTAAAAATCTAGTTAATCTATTGAATCTAATTTTTCTCTTGATTTTATTATACATTAAAAAAATATAAGTTAAAATTTAAACATAATAATCCTATTGAGGATATAGTATCATTATTTATATTCTTATAATAGAATAAAAAATTTATTTTATATTCCATGAATAAAAAAATATTTTATGCAGAGGCAAGTTATTCTGAAGAGGAAATTTGTGAAGTAACAAAAGTATTAGCTGAAAGCCGTCTTACTCTCATGGATGGTCCTAAAGTTAAAGAATTAGAAAATAAAGTTGCCAAAATTTTTAATAAAGAATATGGCCTGATGGTAAATAGTGGATCATCTGCTAATTTAATTGGAATTTTATCTCTTAAACTAAATAAAGGTTCTAAAGTTATAACACCTGCTTTAACTTTCTCAACAACCGTTTCTCCTCTTGTTCAGAGCGGTTTAATTCCCTATTTTATTGATGTCGATAGAGATACCTTACAATTAGATACAAAAATATTAAAAGAAATAAACTTAGAAAATGTATCAGCAATTTGTGTTCCAAATCTTATAGGTAATGTTGCTAATTGGGAAGAAATATATAACTTCGCTAGAGAAAATAATCTTAAAATTATAGAGGATTCTGCTGACACAATTGGTTATAAATATGATACTTCTATCTCTAATTGGTCTGATGTTTCTACTACAAGCTTTTATGCATCTCATGTAATTACAGGTGCAGGTTTTGGAGGAATGACTTGTTTCAAAAATAAAGATAATTATGAACTTGGATTATCCCTAAGAGGTTGGGGAAGAAGATCTTCCCTATATTCTCATTCTGAGGACTATGAAAGGAGATTTAATTCAAAAATAGATGATATTTATTATGATGACAAATATATCTTTGACGATGTTGCATATAACTTTTTGCCATCTGAGATTTCAGCTGCCTTTGCATTAGTGCAATTAAAAAAATTAAATATTAATATTCAAAAAAGGATTGATAACTTTTCTTTCCTTAAAAACAACTTGAATTATTCCAATAATTTCTTTATACCAAAAACATACGAAAACGTTAAAACTGGATGGTTAGCTTTTCCTCTGATTTTGCAAAATAGACTTTCCAATAAAAGGAGGGAAATGCAAATTTATCTAGAGAAAGAAGGTATTCAAACTCGAACAATTTTTACAGGGAATATTATGAGACAACCAGTTGCAAAGAAATTCACTTGGGATTGTTTTGGTGATTTTAAAGTTAGTGATGAAGTTATGAAATGTGGGATACTTTTAGGTTCTCATAATAGACAGCCAAAAGAGAATCTAGAATTCTTGGTTAAGAAATTACAAGAAGCTGAAAAAATATTAATCAATTAATCTTTTCTTTTTACTAAGAACATAGTTCCATAACAATCTTTTCTATAGGTATATCTTGGCTAAAACCAAGTTTTACAAGTTTGTTATTTACCATCCAAAAATCTTTATTTTGAACCTTTGTATGAAATTCTGATGGTTTTACATAATTTATATCTGATGATGAATTAGTTAATTTTTTTGCTAAATCAATTAAATACTTTATTTTTATTGGTCTACCTGATCCTACATTGTAGATCTCATTAATATTTCCATTTTGGCAAATTAGATTAATAGCCTTACAGACATCATGAACATGCATATAGTCTCTACAAACATTTCCTCCATCATATAAATTGATTGGCTTGTTTTCTTTAATTCTATTAATCATCCAAGTTACTGCATTTTTTTGAGATGAAACACCCTTATCTCCTTTTCCAAGAACATTACATAATCTAATTATTCTATATTTAATACCAAAGGTATTGCAAAATGAAATTAATAAATCTTCCGCACATTTTTTTGTAATGGAATAGAAACCAGTTGGATTACATTTATGAGATTCTTTAACTGGCAAAATATCTGTTTGACCGTATACGAACCAGGAACTTATAAAATTAAAAGTGATTTCTTCTGACTTACAATTTTCTAGAACTCTGCATAATAGCTCAAGATTTACTTTTACATCTTTTGTCATGTCATCAAAAACATTGTAATTATGAACTGTAGATAT
>CEUK01029410.1_pt1 | contig 26274 bp, 21 predicted proteins | sample 356451 | NCBI WGS metagenome assembly CEUK01 (sample SAMEA2622843, study PRJEB7988) | marine metagenome | isolation source: saline water (ENVO:00002010), including
TCCAAACCATCCCAACCAAAGTAAAAAGACTCCGATACATGCGAGAGGCATGCTAGAAGCAAGAATTGGTTTAATACCTTCCTTGGTATATTTGCCTTTTCTCGCACCAAGAATCACACAGCATGCGAGTGCTGCAAAACCACCGAAGGCATGTACCACTGATGATCCAGCAAAATCGTAGAAGCCCATGTCGTCAAGCCATCCTTCTCCCCACTTCCAGCTACCTGAAATAGGGTAAGCAACTCCTACAAGTAAAGCTGCAAAAATCATAAATGATCCAAGTTTAATTCTTTCAGCAACAGCACCAGAAACTATTGTTGCAGCTGTCGCGCAAAACATTGCTTGGAACAGGAAATCCGCCCATCCTGTCTGGCATAAACCGGTACCTCCATAGGAAAGATCAGCATTATCGGCAGGTGTTCCAAACCAAGGACTTCCCACTGCAAAAACTTCGTTAAAGTCACCTGGGTACATCGCGTTGAAACCCCATAACATGTAAAGTATTAATCCGGCACTAATGATGTAAACATTCTTGAATAGGATATTTACAGTGTTTTTGCTTTGTGTTAAGCCGGACTCAAGTGTAGCAAATCCGAGGTGCATAATAAACACAAGAAAGGCTGCAATGAGTATCCAAAGACTACTTAATCCAAAAAACGGCGCATTGTCATACCTATCATAATACCCCTCCGCTGCTAGCTTTTGCTCTGCAGTTAAAGTGCTAGGATCACCTCCAAGTGACAGATATTTGTAAATTGCTTGTCCAGCAAGATCTCCATCTTCTGATCCATCGGCAACCATTTCAGGAGTCACCTCAGGCAATTCTGCATGAGCATTATTGCTCAATGCAACTACTAGAAAAGACATCAAGGTGAAAACACCCAAATATCTTAATGTTAATTTCATTTTTGTTTTCATTTTAATTTATTTTTTAGTTAGTGGGTTCTGTTTAAGACTAGTTTGTTAATGTTTAGTGTTGTTTTTATTGGAAAAAATTCCTGATTAACAATTAAGCAGGCCCCATGCCAACTTTTGAAAAAATGGATTTAAAATTCAAAATCGAAAAAAAACCCTATAAAATGACATCCAAATAAAAAAATATTTTCTTTAAAAACGATAACTCAAAATAAAATGACTCCGAACCAAATGAATGGTTCGGAGCCGATTAACCAACAAAATTTGTAATAAATATATGATAAAACTTATAAGATTATTTAATGGGTTAGGATTAATAATTGTATACCACGTTCAATTCTTAACGAATTAGAACCCAACAGTTAGAGACAATCCACTGTAAATGTCGTCGCCAAACTCGTCCTCATAATCATCCAGAGGAATATTGACACCAACATAAGGAGACAATGATGCGCTATCTGATAATGTGATCGGTACACCAATGGTAAAAGTCAAAGCTGTTAGCGTGTCGCCGTCAGCATTACCAATAGCACCACCTACATCGACGGCCATTGTATCAGTTAAATCAAAAGACGTTGCTGCACCCACCTCATAGTAAGCAGCCTCTAGATCAATATCGTAATAAAGACCAAGGCTTAGATCAATAGGTCCTGCGCTTGTACCCAAGCCAATACCGAATTCAAGTGTACCCTCACCGGCTGTTGGGTCAGGATAATAATAATATGTTGCTCCTAAATCAACAGACATATCACCCATAGAAGTTGAAAGGCCTGCATAAATATCAAGCTCATCATTGCCTGCATCATCAGCAACGTTTGCATACCATGCTCCGACTCCGAGGTCGAGGCCATCTGATAATGAGGTAGAAACATTGACATCACTCCACAATAGATCTTGCCCCAAGTTTACCCCTCTGAACATATAATCAGTGTCGTATCCAACACTGACTTCAGCACCGATGTCTTCAGCGGCGACCTTGTCTGCTGATAAAGCAGAAAAGAAAGCCAAAACGGCAGTGCATCCAATTATTTTAGCTGTTTTTTCAGCAATTTGACGGATTTTCATATAATAGTTTTGTTATAGTTTTTTGTACTGCTTTACAATTGTTAGGCAGGGTTTTAGTTATGTTACAATAAATTAATGAGCACCTTTTGTGCCAAAATTTTAAAAAACTTAAATAATCTTAAATTTCATTTCTGTAGTATTACTACATTGGTTGAAGGGCTTGAGATTCTCTAGACTATCCAATGGCATTGGGTGACCGTAGTAAGTTTAGCTTTAACTCAAAAGGGATTTGAAAATGTTCCCAAAATAAACATCTTCAGCCACTGAAGGAATTAAAAGCGATAAGAAAAAAACATTAAATAAGTTCACAACATAAGAAAAACTTAGCTCTAATGTTTTCGACATGGCATTGGTACACTCAACTCAATCAATCCCCAATCTAAAGATTAGAAACGTACAGGGCTTCTAGAACCTCCACAAGATTGTTAATGCTATGCCATAGACTAACGCTCATTGATTTGGCATATATTTAGCTTATTCAGTTAGTCAAAATTCAAATATGAAGGAGAATTCTGAAAAAAGCATTTTTGATTACACTTTTGAAGAATATTTGAAGCTACCTTCCGAAGAGGCCACCAAGCTAGCAGAAAAAAATAAGCATGAATTTGAAGAATGGTGTAAGAAATATACCCCGGAAATTGAGGGAGATCATAATAAAACTTCCTTCTTTGACCATCCTTATTTTCGCACCACTCAATATCAGGTTATTGCTCAAATCATCACAGCTATATTTATTTTTGGTGTCTCTTTCTTGATTGTAAAGTGTAGTTCTTGATAATATTATTTGCGCTGCTCTATAGGGAGTTGCTACTCCTTAACTGAAGTATTTGGAATATAGATAATTCTTACCTGGGACTACTAATCTTAAATGATTTAAGCTCTAGGATGTGCGTTATTATAGGTTTTCTTGATCCTCTCAATACTAACGTGAGTATAAATTTGGGTTGTTGATAAGCTCGAATGGCCTAACAAATTTTGAACACTCCTCAGATCAGCTCCGTTATCTAAAAGATGAGTAGCAAAACTATGTCTTAATTTATGAGGACTGACGCCAATAGGCAAACCTGCAAGCTCTGTATACTTTTTCACAATGTCTGAGATTGCCCTGGAAGAAATACGTTTTCTTGATTTACTTATAAAAAGTGGCCCTTCTTTTATTTTTGCTTGATGAAAATATTTATTAAGCGCTTCAATAGCATGTGAACCTACGGGCACTATTCTTTCCTTGGACCCTTTACCTTTAACCTTAATTGTTTCGTTAAAAAAATCAAAATCATCGAATTTTAGATCAGCTAATTCTGACAATCTGATACCAGTACTGTAAAACACTTCAAGAATGGCCGCATCCCTAGCCGAAGCCCACTGAGGCGCCTGCTTTGGTTGTTTAACGTTAAACGGTAAACTTAAAAGCTGCTCTACCTGTTTTAAGGTTAAAACCAACGGAAGAGTTCTATTAGCCTTGGGCAATTGAATATCTGATAAAGGATTTAGTTTAAGACCACGCCTTCTAGTCAAAAACTTAAAAAAACTTCTCAACGCTGAAAAATGTAATCTGATTGTTGACCGAGCCATTTCCAGCTTCATGCATTCATATAGATACTCTCTAAAGTCGTCCGAAGTACACGAAAACCAATCTTCAAAACCCTTGTAAGATTCTTTGTATTTGTTAAGAGAATGCTCATAGTTCCTTAGCGTTCTATGTGAAGCATTTCTTTCTACTTCCAAAAAACTTAAAAAATCATCAATGAACCTATCATTGCTTTTACCCACACTACTCTCCTTAGCTATATGTTTCTCGGGCATCAAATACAAAAATAACACACTTTAATCAAAGAGCCAGATCGGCAATCAAGGTCTTGACCTCAGGCAATCGCTTGGAATGTTGTAGAGTGTCGAATTCAGGACTAACCAAAAGAATTATACCTTGCCTTGACGTAACAAACGGAAGAGTTGTGAAAGGAACTAAATTTTTGGATCTTCGAGATGCGGGTGATCCGGTTGAATGCGCCATTGCCTATGATGCACAAGGAGCTGATGAGTTAGTTTTTCTCGATATCACGGCTTCTTCAGATGAAAGAAACACCATGGTTGATGTTGTTGAAAGAACTGCTGAGGAATGTTTTATGCCTCTCACTGTCGGTGGAGGCATTAGGACTGTCGATGATATGAGAATAATGCTACATGCAGGGGCTGATAAAGTCGGAGTTAATACGGCTGCAGTTAATAACCCAGAAATAATATCTGATGGCGCAATGGCCTTCGGATCTCAGTGTATCGTTGTAGCTATTGATGCCAAAAAAAATCCAGGAAACAATTCATGGCAAGTGTATACGCATGGCGGACGTACACCTATTGACCTTGATGCGATTGATTGGGCAAAAAAGGTTGAACAACTCGGTGCGGGTGAAATCCTTTTGACTAGTATGGATTCAGATGGCACCAAAGACGGTTATGATATTAGCTTAAATGCTAAGGTTAGCGAAGCCATAAACATCCCTGTTATCGCCAGCGGAGGAGCCGGTAAATTAGAACACATGGCAGAAGTATTAAAAAAGGGAAAAGCAGATGCCGTGCTTGCTGCTAGCATTTTTCATTTTGGCGAATACACTGTTTCTGATGTGAAGAATTACCTTGGATCAGCAGGTCTTCCAGTACGTCCAGCGTAAAACAAATTGTAGACAATAGTTATCAAAACCAAATTTACTACAAGTCCCCATATTCCGGCATGCAGACCAAGAGGTTTAGGGTCTGAACTCATTGTTATATAGATCGCTACAATGGTTCCAAATAGAGCTCCAATAAAAATTGGATACGCTCCAATTTTCTTTATTTGTGTGCCGAGCATTACAGCAGGTGCAATCTGAGCTAGAACTTCCAGTTTAATTTCCAATAGTCTCCAAATAGTTTGGTTCTGCCACTTGATTGTCAAAACCACCACAAAGACCATGACTATTATGGAGGTCATTTTACCTATTCTTGTGAGAGTAGCATTATTAGAATTTGGGAATTTTGCCCTATAAAGATCATTCGTTACCATCGATGAAATTGCCAGCAAAGCAGAGTCTATGGTCGACATAGTGGCAGCAATGACAGCTGCTACCAGAATAGGACCCATAACTACAAGTGCGGGTAATTCCTCCATTAATTTACCAACCATCAATAAAGTTGTTCTATCTGACTCACTTCTTCCAAGACCAGGAAAAATCGAAATCGCTGTAATTCCTAACAGCACCAAAAAAAACGTGGTGAATAACGGCATGAATGCCATGACCTGGAAAGAACGACGTAAGGTCATTTCATCTTTTGCCGCATAAATTCGTTGAACGGCATGCGGATACATGGAAATACCAAAGAAAAATAACAAGGCCGAACTAAGCCAAGTAATTTTCTGCTTAATATCTGGAGGATCCCATATCTGAGGTCTGGCATTTTCTAGACCCTCAGCAACACCCGCAGGACCTCCAAGATGAAAGAAAAGTGCAAAAGCAATGAAACCAAGACTTATAAGTAATATTATTCCTTGTGTCACATCTGTCCAAGCGACACTGCGCATGCCTCCGAGGGTTTCATAAATGAGCATTACAATGGCAAGACCGATAACTGCATAATTAAAATCAATTCGGTTTCCACTAACAACTTCCGCTAGTTTTCCAAGAGCCAATAGATTCGTTAGGACATAATTTGCTAATCCGAATATTCCAATAAGAACAATAAGAATAGTTAACGGTCTAAAAGAAAATCTATCTTGAACATAATCACCAAGTGTAACGTATTTTCTTTTCCTCGAAAGTCGATAAAGACGTGGAGCATAAATATAATAGCCGCCTATAACCGCCATCATAGCGATAACTGTATAGATAATTGGAAAGCCACCGCGATAAGCTTTTCCAACAAACCCCATAAAACTATTTCCACTATATTGGGTGGCATAAAGCGTTAGAAAAAGGACACTAAACCCAAATGCTCGACCTCCAAGATAATGATCATCAAGGGAATCTTCTTTTTTAGCACGATGCCCCAACCATCCAATTCCAATCAAAGTTAGTATATAAACCCCTATGAAAGCGAGGCCACCATTTCCTAAAGCATAACCACTAGTATTATTAGCGAGAGTCATCATCATGTTTACCAGCAGATAATTCCCAACCAAAACCAATCAAAATAGCCATTAGTAATGCAAAGCATGCGGCTCCTAGCAATGAAAAAGCAACCCAATTCGGTAACCCGAGTATCATACTTTCAGAATTTTTCGAAAAAAACCACGGAACTGAAATTATGATAAAAGCCAAAGGCAATAGTAGATAAAATAAGCGTTTCACTTTTGATTGTAATTCAAATGTCAATTTCCTTGGTACTCGATAATCGCACTTTTTATAGCATTTAACGATTCATTAATCTGATTCTCATCGATAATTAATGGAGGCATAAAAACAATAACATTCCCTATGGATCTTGTCAGCAACCCATAATTTCTAGCCAAATGACAAATATCCGGTCCTATAATTCCCAATTCACTAGAAATTTCAATTCCAGAAATTAACCCAATTTGTCTAACTTCAGAAATTAATGGATTTTTATATTTAAGCTCACTTAAACCAGTTTTAAGGCATTCAATTTTGCTTTCTAATTTTTTCAGAACTTTGTCCTCTTCAAAAATATTTAAACTGGCCAAAGCAGCCGCACATCCAAGGGGATTTCCTGAGTAACTATGACCATAATAAAAAGTAGTTTCTTCGCCTCCAAGAAATGCCTCAAAGATTGACTCTTTGACCATAGTAGCAGCAAGAGGTAAATAGCCTCCTGATAGGCCCTTGGCAAGACACAAAAGATCGGGCAATACATTCTCATGTTCACAAGCAAACATTTTTCCAGTTCTACCAAAGCCCGTCATTACTTCATCTAAGATTAATAGAACCTCATTTTCATCACACCATCGACGAATTTTTTTTAACATACCATCTGGCCATAAACGTATTCCTGCGGCTCCTTGTACTTTGGGCTCGATAACAACAGCAGCAATTTCATTAGCATCCAAAGATTCCAAATCTTTCGAAGAACTCAATTTAAGGGTTGGCAAACCTAAATGATTAAATCTTGAAAAGAATTTATTTATACCCCCAATAGATGCAGCGCCAAAAGTATCACCATGATAAGCATTATCGAATGCAATAAATTTATTTTTCAAAGGTTGATTAATGATCTGATAATATTGAATCGCCATTTTCATAGCGCATTCGATTGAAGTAGAACCATCGTCAGTGTAAAAAACTCTGTTTAAAGAGTTTTGTGGAAACAAATGTACTAATTTTTCTGCAAGTAATATCGCAGGTTCATTAGTAGTACCTAAAAATGAAACATGAGATACTTTTTTTAATTGTTCATTAATCGCGGAGTTTATCCGTTTTTCATTATGACCATGCAGATTAGTCCATATGGAAGAATTTCCATCGATAAATTGATTCCCTAAATCATCGAAAACATGTACCCCCTCTCCTTTATGTATGACTAATGGTTCATAATCATCTGAACACCAAGCCGACATTACCGTAAAAGGATGCCATAAGTAGGATTTATCTTTATCGGAAAGGGTCACTTCTGCAATAGATTGAAAATCATTTCTCAATTCTAGAAAAATGAAATTGCTCTGTAAATAAAAAGCTAGGCTTCCGAAAACGAAAGCCTAGCTAATATCATCTATAATTAAATGTTATGCTTCAATAGGCTGAAGCTCTTCTCCACCGCTCTCGGGGTTCTCGGAATTTTCAGAAACCTCCTCAGATTCACTCGATTCAAGCTCAGGCGGTGCAACCGTTTCGTGAGGATATATTTTTCTTTTGGTCCCGAATCCAGTACCTGCTGGTATGAGGTGACCCATTATAACGTTTTCCTTGAAGCCCTTGAGTAGATCACTTTTTCCTAGAGTTGCAGCATCAGTTAAAACACGGGTTGTGTCTTGGAAACTTGCAGCGGAAATAAAGCTTTCTGTTTCTAGCGATGCCTTAGTAATACCAAGTAGCACCGGTTCACCTTCAGCAGGCTTACCTCCTTGCTCTTCAATCTCTTCATTGACGCTGATAAATTCAGTTCTTTCAACCTGATCACCCCATAAAAAGGTAGTATCACCAGGATCGGTTATACGAACTTTTCGAAGCATCTGTCTAACGATAATTTCAATGTGTTTATCATTAATCTCAACACCTTGAAGCCTATAAACCTCCTGTACCTCAAAAACGAGGTGCTCCATTAGAGCATGAGTACCTAAGATCTCCAGAATTTCATGAGGGACTACAGGTCCATCCGTAAGTAGATCTGCTCTTTTAACAACGTCATCTTCGTAGACAGTTATGTGCTTATTTCTCGGAATCAAATGTTCGGCTATTTCACCAGTCTCAGGATTTGTAATTATGAGTTTTCTTTTACCTCGAGACATTCCATCAAAACCGACGACTCCATCAATTTTTGCAATTTCTGCATTATCTTTTGGTTTCCTAGCCTCAAATAATTCAGCAACCCTTGGAAGACCACCAGTAATATCTTTCGTCTTAGCCACCTTTCTAGGCGTTCTTGCAAGTAAAGCACCACCTTGAACATTTTCTTTATCTTTAACGGAGAGGTGTGCACCTGTAGGAACAGAATAACTAGCTAGTATTTCGCTAGTATCAGGGTCAGTTATAACAATTTGTGGGTGTAGATCCTCTTTATGTTCAATAACCACCATCCCTTCGACTCCTGTAGCGTCATCTTTTTCCTTCTTAACAGTAATTCCAGATATCATATCACGGAACTCAATCTTACCTCCTTTTTCTGTGATAATTGGAACATTATGTGGATCCCATGTCGCAATTTGATCTCCGCGAGAAACTTTTGCTCCATCAGCTGGATCAATAATTGTTCCGATAACCAAAGGATGAGATTCAAGCTCCATTCCTTTGTCGTCAAGAACAGCTAATGAACCACTCTTATTAAGAACAATAAACTTTCCATCAAGTGACTCTACTGTTCTCAAATCTTTGTATCGAGTTGTACCGTTATGACCAACATGAATAACAGGTTGCTTCAATGCCTGCTGTGCAACACCTCCAATATGGAAAGTACGCATAGTGAGCTGAGTTCCTGGTTCTCCAATTGATTGAGCTGCAATAATACCAACTGCCTGTCCAATTTCTACAGGCTCACCATTAGCAAGATTTAATCCATAGCACATAGCACAACAACCCCTTGAGGATTCACATGTAAGGACCGAACGAATGCGCATTTTTTCATGCCCGATATCTTGTAATTTCAAAGCAGTAGCTTCATCAATCAGTTGATCAACTTCAACGATCACTTCTTGAGAAACAGGGTCAGTAATTTTTTCACAACTGGTGCGCCCATAAACTCTTGTAGCAAGTTCAACGACTTCCTCGTCTCCTTCGTACACTGAAGAAACTGTAATACCTTGAGTTGTACCACAATCATGTTCGGTAATAATGACATCCTGTGAAACATCTACTAATTTTCTAGTTAAGTAACCTGAATCCGCTGTTTTAAGAGCGGTATCCGCGAGACCCTTTCGTGCTCCGTGCGTAGAAACGAAATATTCTAGTACGGATAAGCCTTCTCGGAAATTTGATGTTATTGGCCTTTCAATAATTTCTCCGGAGGGCTTAGCCATCAATCCGCGCATACCTGACAGCTGTTTAATTTGCTGTTTATTACCACGAGCTCCAGAATCAACCATCATATAAAGAGGATTAGCCACCTCATTACCATCGTTGTATTCGAGCGTACGATATAGTGCACTAGCTATTTTATCACCAGCTGCCGTCCAAATATCAATAACCTTATTGTATCGCTCACCATCGGTAATAATACCCTTGGTATATTGTTTCTGAACCGTGTCTAATTGTTTGTAAGCATTCTTAAGCTCGATTTGCTTCTCATCTGGAATGACCATGTCAGTGATACCAATTGAAACTCCAGCTCTTGTTGCTTCTTTAAAACCGAGCTGCTTTAGAAGATCCAAAGTTTTTACAGTTCCTTTAGGTCCAGCAACTTGGAAAGTTCTCCAAATAATATCGGAGAGTTGTTTCTTTGCAATAGTCTCGTTGATAAAACCAAGGGACTTACCAGCATCATTTTCACACTTTGGCCAGATTTCATTAAATCGAACTCGGCCTGGCGTGGTCTCTATTGTTACGGAATCCGGATCCCCATAAATTGTATTTTTTCCTCTATCTGGATTTGCCAAACGAATCTTACAGTGAAGAGAAAGCGCACGCTCTGCGACTGCATACTCAACTTCTGTCGTAGATTCAAAAAGTGGAACTCTTTTACCATCATCCTCCTTGTAAGTGATATGATGTCGATGGTGTGTTAGGAAGTAACTTCCTAGTGTTATGTCCTGTGATGGTGTTGTAATCGGTCTTCCACTTGAAGGTGAAAATATATTATTAGGAGCCAACATCAAAAGTCTTGCTTCCATTTGAGCTTCAACTGATAGAGGGACATGAACTGCCATTTGGTCCCCGTCAAAGTCAGCGTTGTAAGCTGAACACGTCAAAGGATGCAAACGAATAGCCGAACCCTCGATCAAAACAGGCTCAAATGCTTGAATTGATAACCTATGAAGAGTCGGAGCACGGTTTAATAATACTGGGTGACCTTTTGTAACTTCCTCAAGAATATCCCAAACCTCTGGAGTTTTTCTCTCGATCATTTTCTTTGCGGACCGCACCGTATGTACATAACCCAACTCTTTTAGCCTCCTGATAATAAAAGGCTCAAAAAGAACGAGAGCCATTTTCTTAGGCAATCCACATTGATGAAGTTGGAGTTCTGGACCTATAACGATAACTGAACGACCAGAATAATCGACCCTTTTTCCAAGCAAGTTCTGGCGAAATCTTCCACCCTTACCTTTCAACATATCAGAAAGTGACTTCAGGGCACGATTTCCTGCTCCAGTAACTGCACGACCATGTCTACCGTTATCAAAGAGAGCATCTACTGCCTCTTGAAGCATTCTTTTTTCGTTTCTAATAATTACTTCAGGAGTCTTAAGTTGAAGTAAGTTTTTTAAACGATTATTTCTATTGATAACACGACGATAAAGATCGTTAAGGTCAGAAGTAGCAAATCTTCCACCTTCTAATGGGACTAAAGGCCTCAAATCTGGTGGTATAACAGGAAGAACCTCTAATATCATCCATTCTGGTCTTGTGTGACTACTCGCAAATCCTTGAGCTAATTTAAGTCTCTTTGAGAGTTTCTTACGAACCTGCTTTGAGCGAGTTTTTGTCATCGCATCTTCGAGTTCTTTAACTAAAGCTACGAGATCAATACCAGCTAAAAGATCACGCACCGCCTCTGCACCCATTCCAGCTCTAAAGCTATCCTCACCAAACTCTTCTTCAGCTTCACGCAATTCTTGCTCTGTTAAAAGTTGAGCCAACTCTAGAGGAGTATTACCTGGATCAGTGACAATATAATCCTCATAATAAATGACTCGTTCGAGCATTCTTGCACTCATATCCAACATCAAACCGATGCGAGAAGGCATGCACTTGTAGAACCAAATATGACTTACTGGAACAGCAAGTTCGATATGCCCCTGTCTTTCTCGGCGAACTCTAGACAAAGTCACCTCAACTCCACAGCGATCACATATTACCCCTTTATGCTTAATCCTTTTGTATTTTCCGCAAGCGCATTCCCAATCTTTAGTTGGACCAAAAATTCGCTCACAGAAAAGTCCACCTTTCTCTGGTTTAAATGTTCTATAATTTATAGTTTCTGGATTTTTTACCTCACCATAACTCCAACTGCGAATAGTATCGGCAGCAGCCACAGTGATATTTACCTGATCGAAACCAGATTCTTTAGTATCAGCTCCAAAAAGCTCTTGGATATTGGACTCAACGCTCATGATTTTTAAAAGTCTTAAATCTCTACTCTAATTAATAATCTATTTTATTTACTATGCACTTGTTCTATCCTCATCAACTACCGAAGAACTTGACCCATCACCAACTTTAACATCCAAGCAAAGACTTCTCATTTCTTTAATAAGAACATTAAATGACTCCGGTGTTCCAGCTTCGAGACTATTGTCTCCCTTAACTATTGATTCATATATCCTAGTTCTTCCTTGAACATCATCAGATTTAACTGTCAACAATTCTTGTAAGGTATATGCAGCACCGTAAGCCTCTAGTGCCCAAACCTCCATTTCTCCAAATCTTTGACCACCATACTGAGCTTTTCCGCCAAGAGGCTGTTGAGTGACCAATGAGTAAGGACCAACCGCCCTAGCATGGATCTTATCAGCAACAAGATGTCCCAACTTTAACATGTAAATGTAACCAACAACCACTTCTTGGTAAAAGGGATCTCCAGTTAAACCATCGTAAAGTTGTGATTTACCATTTAGTCCTATCCAGTTATATCCATCCTTTTCTTTGGCTTCTTTTAGATAATCAATAATTTTAGTTTCTGGGATCCCATCAAAGATTGGGGTTGCCACCTTAAAACCAAGAGCTTTAGCAGCTACTCCCAAGTGCGTCTCCAAAACTTGACCAACATTCATTCGAGACGGAACACCCAAGGGGTTTAAACAAATATCAACTGGAGTTCCATCCTCTAAGAATGGCATATCTTCCTCAGGCACAATCTTAGCGACAACACCTTTGTTTCCATGCCTACCAGCCATTTTATCACCAACTGACAACTTACGCTTACTCGCAACATACACTCTCACAGATTTAATTATACCAGGATCGACCTCGTCACCACTTTCCATACGATCCAATGACCGCTCTCTTTCAGAATCAACGTCACTAAATTTGGGTGCAAAGCTGGAAATAATGTCCATTATCTTATTTCTAATAGGAGATGGATCTATTTCTATTGAATCATGAGATGCTGCCAGCTTACGAAGCAAAGTCTTTGTTATCTTCCTGTTTGCGGGAATGATTAATTCCCCAGATTTACTATCAACAACGTCTAACGGGATTTTCTCGCCAAGAAGAATGTCTGAGAGTTTTTCTGTGAGTTGATCAGTCAATTCATCTCTCTTCTTCTTATGATCAGAATCAATACTCTTAAGCTGTTTTTTCATTTCAGCCTCGGACATCTGCTCTTTTTCGGCAACGTTACGAGAAGAAACCCGTACATCCATGACTATTCCCGTACATCCAGATGGCACACGCAATGATGTATCTTTAACGTCAGCTGCTTTTTCTCCAAAGATAGCCCTCAACAAACGCTCTTCAGGCGCTAATTCAGTTTCGCTTTTGGGAGTAATCTTACCAACAAGAATATCTCCTGGTTTCACTTCAGCACCAATGCGAATAACTCCATCAGGACCTAAATCAGACAAGGCTTCCTCTCCAACATTAGGAATATCTCGAGTTATCTCCTCCGGTCCAAGTTTTGTATCTCTGGCACCTACATCAAAATTCGAAATATGAATGGAAGTGTATACGTCGTCTTTAACAACTTTCTCAGATATTGTAATGGCATCCTCAAAGTTATAACCATTCCATGGCATGAAAGCGACAAGGACATTTTTACCTAATGCTAATTCGCCCTGCTGTGTGCATGGACCGTCAGCCAAAACATCACCTTCTTCCACTTTTTGGCCCTTTGAAACAATAGGTTTCTGGTTTATACAAGTACCAGAATTAGAACGCATAAATTTCCTAAGAGGATAAACATAGATTCCCTTGCTGGGTTCACTCTTAAGTTTTCTAGGGTCTGATAAAAACTTCTGATCAGACACATGAAGTTCACCCGTAGGAGTAACTACAATTAATTCGGCTGTAGCTGCGGCAACTTTTCCGGGACCCTCTGAAACGACAACAGCTCTTGAGTCTCTTGCCGCTTTGGCTTCCATGCCAGTACCAACAAACGGCGACTCTGAACTAAGCAGAGGCACGCCTTGGCGTTGCATGTTCGAACCCATAAGGGCACGGTTTGCATCATCATGCTCTAAAAATGGGATTAGTGAAGCCGCTATTGATACAAGTTGTTTTGGGGAAACGTCCATCAGTGAAGCTTCCTTGGGGTCAATTTCGAGGAAATCACCTCTGAATCTGGCTGTAATCCTATCTGAAGTAAATTGACCTGAATCATCTAACGGATTATTAGCTTGAGCTATTACTTCGTTTTCCTCTTGGTCAGCTGTTAGATAAGCGATATCCTTTGTAACTTTACCATTCTTATTAATTTTTCGATAAGGAGTCTCAATGAATCCAAATTCATTAATTCTAGCATAAGTGCTCAATGAATTAATAAGTCCAATGTTCGGACCTTCCGGTGTTTCAATTGGGCAAATCCTACCATAATGAGAAGCATGAACATCTCGCACTTCAAATCCTGCCCTATCCCTATTTAATCCTCCAGGACCCAAAGCCGACAATCTTCTTTTGTGAGTAAGTTCAGCTAGGGGGTTTGTTTGATCCATAAACTGGCTCAATTGTGATCGTCCGAAGAAATCTCTAACAACAGCTGAAAGCGCTTTTGGATTAATCAATTTCTGAGGAGTCATTCCATCAAGATTCACATCAAATAGAGTCATTCTCTCTTTGACTAGTCTCTCTGTACGAGCAAGTCCTACCCTACATTGATTAGAAAGCAATTCCCCAACGGCTCTCACTCTCCTTGATCCAAGGTGATCAATATCATCAGTGATACCTTCTCCTCTTTTCAGGTTGAGCAAATAATCCATGGCCGCCACAAAATCTTCAGAAGTAAGAATTCTTTCTCCATCATCCACTTTAAGGTGAAGCTTTTGGTTAATCTTATATCTACCAACTCTTGTAAGGTCGTATTTTTTCCCATCAAAAAATAATCTTTTGAGAAGAGCTTTTGAATTCGCAGTAGTGGGCGGATCACCAGGACGCAGTCTTCGATAAATATCCTTCAATGCCTCCTCTTCATTATTAGAAGGATCTTTCCTCAGAGACTTAACGAGTATATCATCCTCTTTAGTGTCAATAACTTCTACGTTCTTATATCCTAATTCCATGAGTTGGTGAACAACTCCTATTGTCAGAGGCTCATATGCCTTAGCAACAATGACTTCTCCGTCTATGATGTCTTCCATTAGAGCCTTAGTCGAAAGCTCCTCCTCGTCCATTTTAGCCGCGAGCTTCATCTTCTTGACATCATAGAAAAGCTTACAAATATCAGAGTCTTTTTCGTAGCCAAGGGTACGTAGGAAAGTTGTTGCTAAAAACTTTCTTCTTCTGCGTCTGCGATCAAGATACACATAAAGTAAATCATTAGTATCAAATTGGACCTCAAGCCATGAGCCTCTATCAGGAATAATCCTAAAACTATGTAATGTTTTTCCGTTAAGATGAAGACTAGTTTCAAAACAAACACCTGGTGATCTATGCAATTGGGATACAACAACTCTCTCCGCACCATTAATAACAAAAGTGCCTCGTGCTGTCATTAATGGGAGCTCGCCCATATAGACTTTTTCCTCTTTAGTGCCCGCCTCATCTTTTAAGCGGAATGTTACATAAAGAGGTGCACTATATGTCTCACTGTCACGAATAGCTTCAAGAGCTGTAAGTTTTGGTTTGCCTACATCGTAAGAGACAAAATCCAAAGTAACTTTATCATCATATGAGTCGATAGGAAAAACCTCCTTAAAGACTGCCTGTAAACCAACTTGTTTTCTCTTACTAGGAGCAACATCTTGCTGTAAAAAGTCAGCATATGATTGAATCTGTATACCAATAAGATTTGGAGCTTCAACGACTTCGTCAATGTTTCCAAAATGTTCGCGTATTCTATTAGACATAGTTATTATAATTTTCCTTTTTACAGGGTAAGATTTTTTGGCGAATTAAAATCACTCAAGTTGATGATTTCAAATGAGCGGTTACTCAGTTTAGTCGTGCAAGCACGACAAAAAGCCGGATTTGAACCACAAATTTTCCGGCTTTCAATTATGATTGGATATGTTGGGCGGAGGGATCCGTTCCCAAATGAATTGTACAGCAAAATAAACTAGGATTGGTTTTGGGTCAGGTCCTGGATTTTATCTTAAGGGCTGAGTTGTTGATAAAATAGCACAGCTAAGAACATTTTCGCCCTTAGCTGTGCATTTTTTTAAATTTTATCAAAATAATGCAAAATTTAGACTATTTAAGCTCAACTTCTGCTCCTGCAGCTTCCAGTTTACCTTTAATTTCTTCAGCTTCTTCCTTAGCGCAACCCTCTTTAATAGGTGAAGGAGCGCCATCTACAATCTTCTTTGCATCAGCAAGACCAAGGCCGCTTACGGCAGCTCGAACTTCCTTAATTACAGCAATTTTGTTTCCGCCTGCATTAGTAAGAATGACATCAAATTCAGTCTTTTCTTCTGCAGCGTCTCCACCATCACCAGCAGGTGCGGCAGCGACAGCAGCAACGGGAGCAGCGGCACTTACGCCCCACTTCTCTTCTAGTGCTTTTACTAGATCAGCAACTTCAAGGACAGTTAGTCCACTTAGGTCTTCGGTTATTTTTTCAATATCGGCCATGTTATTTTACGGTGTCTTCGCGGATTGGAGCCCCAAACCATTTAATTACAGCAGCCGCTGTTACGACAAGGAACCGTGGTTATATTGTTTAGTTTTTATTTATTTAGTTTTGTTGATCCTCAGTAACTTGATTGAAACTAAGGGTGATTGTTTTTTTAATTTTAGCCTTGTTCTTCTTTAGCTTTAAGTATTCGAGCAAGTGAGGATGCAGGCTCGTTAAGTAATCTAACGAAAGTACTTGCAGGCGACTGCAACGTGCCAAGGAGTTGAGCTCTTAGCACTTCCATAGGAGGTAATGAGGCTAAAGCATTGAGTTCTTCAGGACTCAATAATTTTCCATCTAAAACACCAGCCCTCATTTCAGGCTTTTCATTTTCTTTTTTAAAATCTTTTAATATTTTTGCAACTGCACATACATCCTCTTCACCCGTGACTAACGCAGTTTGTCCTGATAAAAATTGATTAAGTTCTTCCGGAAAGTTAACAGCTCCAGAGGCCCTTTTCGCGTATGAATTCTTGGTAACGTATGCAGCGGCCCCGCTGCCAGCTAAACGAGTTCTTATTTCCTCAAACTGAGAAACTGTTAATTCTTTATAGTCAATTACAATCATGAAAGGAGATGAATTAAGCCTTTCGACAAGATCGTTGATGATATTTTCTTTTATTTCTTTCATTGGTAATCTTGATCTTTAAGTCATTAATTATTTCTCGTATCCAGATGTTTCGATTGGTATTCCCGGAGAAACTGTTGCTGAAAGAGTTGCCCCACAAAAATAAATACCTTTTGCAGAGGCCGGCTTTACTTGTCTTACCGCCTTCAGAACAGCATCCCCATTTTCGCTGAGCTGATCAGGGGTAAAAGATAATTTACCAATAGGTGCCGATAAATTACCACTTCGATCTATTTTAAAATCGATTCTACCTGCTTTAACGGCATTAACAGCAGAGGCAGTATCATCGGTGACCGTACCTGTTTTAGGATTAGGCATTAGACCGCGAGGACCTAAAAATCTACCAAGTTTTCTGACTTCAGCCATTGCTTCGGGTGTTGCAACTGCAACATCAAAATCCTGAAAACCGCCTTGAATTTTAGTGATCATATCATCATATCCAACAAATTCTGCGCCCGCGTTCTTAGCAGCAGTTGCAGCCTCTCCTTGAGCGAAAACCAAAACACGAACTTGCTTACCTGAACCATGAGGTAATGGGCAAGTGCCTCGAACCATTTGATCTGATTGCTTTGGATCAACTCCTAATTTTAGTGAGATTGAAACCGTTTCATCGTATTTTGCAGAGGGGAATTTTTTAAGCGTATCAATTCCTTCTGATAAGCTGTAAACTTTATCCTCTTCGATTAGTTCCGCCGCTTTACGGTATCTTTTACTTCTTTTTTTTGCCATTTTATTTTTTGCAGTGCTAACGAATCAAAAACTCTCCTGCTGTTCAATTTTATATTAAATCATTTACATCCCCTCAATCTCGATACCCATTTGACGGGCACTACCTGCAATAATTCTTGCCGCAGCTTCATCGTCTTCAGTATTGAGATCAGGTTTTTTAATCTTAACAATTTCCATAACTTGTTCTTTAGTAATGGTCGCTACTTTAGTTTTATGTGGTTCACCGGATCCTGACGCTATCTTAGCAGCTTTTTTTAATAATGCTGAGGCCGGCGGCTGCTTACATACGAAACTAAAAGTTTTGTCTTTATAAATTGTTATAACAACAGGTAATACATCTCCGGCTTGAGCCTGAGTCTTAGCATTAAAGTCTTTACAAAACTCCATGATATTCAAGCCAGCCTGTCCAAGAGCAGGGCCAACCGGCGGAGATGGATTTGCCTGACCAGCAGGAATCTGGAGTTTTAATGTGCCTGTTACTTCTTTAGCCATGATGATTAAATTTATTTTGAGTTATTTGATCTTTTTATTCTTCCTTCTCAATCTGCCAATGTTCGAGTTCTACAGGAGTTGGCCTTCCAAAAACTGTAACTGAAACTAATAAAGTTCCTTTCTCTTGATCAATTTCTTCTATGACGCCTGGCTGACTTTCGAATGGCCCATCGGAAACTTTAATGGTTTCTCCAACATCAAAAGCAATTTTAGGTTTAACACTTTCCTCACGCTCTTTAATTTGTAGAAGCATACTTTCAACTTCTCTGGGCCGCATAGGAATGGGGTGATTTTTGGTCCCAGCAAATCCAATAACTCCGTGTGTTTCTTGAATAAAATACCAACTCCTGTCCACTAAACCACCTTCATCATTTAAAAGGTGCATATTAACTAATAGGTAGCCAGGGAAAAATTTTCTGGTTGATTCAGATCTTTTACCTTTCTTGACTTCAGCAACTCGCTCGGTTGGCATGAGAACCTCGAATACAACATCACTCATTTCCTCCGCTTCCATACGTCGCAATAAGTTATTCCTAACTTTATTTTCTTGACCAGAAAGCACATGAACTACGTACCATTGATCTTTGGGTGCGGGAATTAAAGCCATCTTAATTTATATTTTTCCGATCTAAAATTTGTTCACACACAATTAAATTCCTGTGACCATTTTTATAATTTCAAAAAGTATGAGGTCCCATAAACTAACAAAAGCTCCAAGAAGCATCATAGCTATAAACACAACAATCGTAGAATCTGTGAGCTCCTTAAACCTCTTGAAGCCCTTCTCACCTTTTCCTTTAGGAATCCAAGGCCAACTTGCTTTTTTAAGCTCAGCCTTAACTTCCCTCATATATCCGTACGCTTTTTTCATTTAAGTTTGTTTGTTGGTTCCCGTGGTAAAGGCTTGGCAGGGTAGGAGGGATTCGAACCCCCGACACCCGGTTTTGGAGACCGGTGCTCTAACCAGGCTGAGCTACTACCCTCTTTGAGTTTATCTATAACGTCTTCTTTCTATTAAACTCTTACTAGAGGCTTCTTTTTTACGGCGGAGCCGGATCCACCTCGGGCTAATTAATTGCCCGGCCAGATCCGGCTTACCTAAATTGATGTAATTGGGGTTTAAATTAGTCGAGAATATCAGCAACTCTACCAGCTCCGACAGTTCTTCCACCTTCACGGATAGCAAAACGAATCGTTTTCTCCATTGCGATCGGTGTAATTAAGTCAACTTCCATAGTAACATTGTCACCAGGCATAACCATCTCAACGCCATCAGGTAGTTTGATAGTTCCTGTTACGTCTGTTGTTCTGAAGTAGAACTGTGGACGATAGTTACTGAAGAATGGAGTATGTCTTCCTCCCTCATCTTTACTCAAAACGTAAACCTCAGAGGTAAATTTCTGGTGTGGGGTGATAGAACCTGGCTTAGCGATAACCTGACCACGCTCGATGTCCTCTTTTTTAACACCTCTTAATAATATACCGACATTGTCACCTGCTTCTCCGCGATCAAGTAACTTACGGAACATTTCGATATCAGTAACGGTTGTTGTTTGAGTATCACGGATTCCAACAATTTCAACTTCCTCCATCTTATTAACAACACCTCTCTCTACACGACCTGTGGCAACAGTACCACGGCCTTCAATCGAGAAAACATCCTCAATAGGCATGAGGAAATCCTGATCAACTGGACGTTCTGGCTTAGGAATGTAATCATCAACAGCAGCCATAAGTTTCATGATATTGTCTTGCTGTTCTCCGTCACCCTCAAGAGCCTTGAGAGCAGATCCTTTAACAATCGGAATGTCGTCTCCAGGGAATTCATACTGGCTAAGCAATTCACGAATTTCCATCTCGACAAGATCAAGAAGCTCAGGATCATCGACCTGATCAGTCTTGTTAAGGAAAACAACAATAGCCGGAACACCAACCTGACGAGCAAGAAGTATGTGCTCTCTTGTCTGAGGCATTGGGCCATCAGCGGCAGAACAAACCAAAATAGCTCCGTCCATTTGTGCGGCTCCTGTGATCATATTTTTGACATAGTCAGCGTGACCTGGACAATCAACATGAGCGTAGTGTCTATTCTCTGTTTCATATTCAACGTGTGCTGTTGAAATTGTAATTCCACGCTCTTTTTCTTCCGGTGCTGCGTCGATTTCGTCGTAATTTTTCTTCTCAGCCAAACCTTTTTCCGCCAGAGTGTGACAGATAGCAGCGGTGAGCGTGGTCTTCCCATGATCAACGTGACCGATTGTGCCGATGTTGACGTGGGGCTTATTCCTTTCGAATGCTTCTTTGGCCATGACTTTATTAGTGGTGAGTTCTCGATATATTAAGAACTAGGGTCTATATTTAGGGTTCCTAACAAATTTAAAAGACAATATTTTCTTGGCTTATTGAATTTGTTTTTTGTTTTTATTGTTTCCGATTTATTCGGTAGTTATTATTTTAATTTTACACTTTTTTGCGTGGAGCTCATGACGGGATTTGAACCCGTGACCTCTTCCTTACCAAGGAAGTGCTCTACCCCTGAGCTACATGAGCGTGTCGGTATCTAATAATGTTATGAGTATTAATCTCGTTTATTTATTAGAAAAGAAACACTCACGCAGTCCACAGAAGCCGAAAAGCTGGTAACCAAAAACACCTTCAAATATGATTATGTCATCAGTTAAAAACCTATCCACCCCTGCGAAAAAGTGGAGCGAAATCTATCAAATTGGTCGTTAGTGTCAAAAAAATTTTGAGATTTTTAAGTCTTTCGTGGATTGATTTTCTTAACTTGTTTATAATGAATGAATTACAAATAAAACTTTTAGTTTTATTAAATGCTGAGAATATTTAAATAAAAATTACACCCTTTTAGTCTATTATTTCCGCAATTCTTTCAATACTGACAGCATTTCCAGTTGTTGTGTCAAGATCCACTAAAACACCTCTAATCTCTACAGGACCCTTAGCCACTGGCATAGTTTGAGGCATTGAAGTTTTCATTCTTTGTAGAATTGGCTCCACTCGACGACCCAAAATGGATTCTTTGGGTCCACACATTCCAGCATCGCAGAGAAATGCTGTGCCTTTGGGAAGAATTTGCTCATCAGCAGTTTGAACATGTGTATGAGTCCCAACTACTGCAGAAACTCTTCCATCTAGATATCGAGCTGTGGCAATTTTTTCACTTGTAGCTTCAGCATGAAAATCCAAAAAAACCATTTTAACATCATGCTCACTTCTTATTTTTTCTAACTCCTCGTCAATTGCAATTAAAGGATTTTCTATTGGAGAATTCATGAATGTTCTTCCCTGTGCATTCATGACAGCTACCGGTCCTTTATCTGATTCTAAAACAACACTACCATTACCGGGGGTTTTATCGGGATAATTAAGTGGTCTCAACAGTCGAGGTTCGGTCGGCAAGAAATCAACAATTTCTCTCTGATCCCAAATATGATCTCCAGTAGTAATTACCGTTGCACCGGCTCTAAGCAATCCAATTGCTATCTTAGGAGTAATGCCTCTACCTCCTGCCGAATTCTCTCCATTTACTACAATAAAATCAATGCCTCGGTCTTCACGCAACTTTGGGATAAATGTAGCAACAGCCTTACGACCTGGTTCGCCAACGATGTCTCCTAAAAAGAGTAACCGAAGATTCTTATTATGTGGAAGCTTGTCCAAATGAATTACCTAGTTGGATTTTAAATTATACAGTTGATGCTGTGGTGTTATTATAATCAAGTTTAAAGTAATGACTATCACTAATGTTTGATAAAGATCAGCTGATAAAGAATCATACACGATGTTTATACTTTTTTATATTAGCATTTACTGTCTTTAGTTTAATCTTAGTATTAATTTTCAAAATTGGAGTTTTCGAACAAGATGAAATCGAAGAGTACCAACTAAAAGTTCGCCCTAAACTCAGCACATTGGCAATAAATCCTAATTGGGATAATCTAAAATATTATCAGGAAACAATTAGCAAAAAAAAATTCCTTCAAGAAATTCAATCTGTTTATTCAGAGGGAGAATCTTGGAAATTAGCCGCTAAGATCAATGACAATTACGTTGACTTAAAAACTAAAGGTAACAATTCTACTCGAATTTTTTTTTCTAAAAAAAACTCGAATTTGAAAGCTCCAAGGTTTTGGAGAAAAGCGGACGAACTTCCAAAGCTCATCCGTTCCACCAACAAACCACTAAGCAATATTTCGATTGCAATTGACCCTGGTCATATCGGAGGAGAATGGGCAAAAATGGAAGGAAGATGGTATCAAATAAACAATTCTGGCATAGAAATTAAGGAAGGGGAACTTACTTTGGAGGTTGCAAAAAAGTTAAAACAAAAATTAGAAAAATTAGGAGCTAAGGTTGAATTAGTCAGGTCTGAAAAAAAACCGGTTAATCAATTAAGCCCCATAGATTTTATTAGTTTAGCGAAAGAAATTTTGAAATCTAAAGGCATGGATTCGAATGAAAAAAATATTAAAATAGAATCTGAAATTTTATTCTACAGAAGTCACGAAATTCGTAGAAGGGCTTTTATAGTTAATAAAAAAATTAAACCGGATATTGTTGTATGCGTACACTTTAATGCCGAATCTTGGGGAAATCCTTACAGCCCGATTTTAACAAAAAAGAATCATCTACATCTTCTAATAAACGGTAATTACAGCCGATCCGAATTTAGGCTAGAGGATAACCGTTATCATCTTTTTATTCGTCTTTTCCAAGGTATTCACTCAGAGGAATTTAAAATCAGCAAAGCAGTCGCTCAATCAATGGCTAAGGAAACGGGTTTGCCTCCATACAAGTATAAGACATCAAATGCTAAACTTCTCGATACAAATGAACCATACATTTATGCCAGAAATCTTTTGGCTAATCGAATCTACCATTGCCCAGTTATATTCCTTGAACCATACGTAATGAATAATAAAGAATTTTACGATAGGGTTAAATTAGGATCCTACAGTGGTTTCAAAACTATCAATGGTAAAAAACGCAAAAGCCTTATGGATGAATATACAGACGGTGTAGTCAATGGACTGAAACAATACTATATTGAAAGTCGGAATTGAATTTTTTGTTTTAATATGAATTATAAAAAAGTTCTTCACTTTTCACGAAACAGAAATTCTTTAATTTATTCTGCTCTTTCTATAGGAATTATTGCTGTACTATTAGGTTTTGTCATCCAGCACAACAAAGTACCAGAGAGAGTCAAAATAAAAAGAACGCTTCAGGACTCGTGCCCCTGGCTTACTCCCTCAGAACTAAGTAAATTAATTGAAACCAATAATCATCCATCGTTAATAAAAGTATTAAGATTAAAACATGGGCAATTTTTTTCTAAAGTTGAAATTGCTAACATTATTCGTAATGGATATTATCCAACGGCTTTACTTTTAAAAATTCCTCAAAACATCCTTTCTGAAAAAGAACAAAAACTCTTTGGGACTTTTGCGTTAGTGAGACCAGACGAAAAGAATGAAATTCATTTGTCACAATTAAAAGCATTTACCCTGGAGAAGAAACCCATTCGTTTTGCATATGAATTTTATGCAGATGCTTTAAATTCCTACGGTGAACAAGAAAGAGCGAAACAATATTACAAGCTAGAATTTAATAAGTATCCCGAATCAGTATACTCAAAATCAAAAGTAATTATTTCTTTAATTAATAAGGGCAGAAAAAGCGAAGCCAAAGCGTTGTTTAACGATCAGAAATTAAAAGAAAATATCGACTTCAAAACATTTAAGTTTATCGCATCTGAACTTGAGCTATGGATGCCTCTAACTTTTAAAAGTTATCATTTATCATTTAGTAAATTATCTTTTCCATGGATTATTGTAACTTTATTCGCTGCTTTAATTTGGTTCGCGATTATTGCCAATTTAGGACAGCTAGTTGAAGGTTTCCTGATCAGACTAACTCTTTACGGTGCAGCATTTATATCAGGATTCATCTCCACTTTTTTAGTACTAGGTTTAGTATACTGGCAGGAAAATAAATTAGGCCTCAAAATTAATGGTGAAACTGTAAATGATATTATTTACTGTATATGTGGAATAGGTCTTCGAGAAGAGTTAATAAAGATAATCTTTTTCGCTCCTTTTTTGATCATTCTAAAAAAAAGGCAATCAGCAATGGAAGCTCTAGCCTGTGCTGCATGCGTCGGTCTTGGATTTGCATGCTCAGAAAACATTCTCTACTTTGGTTCAGGATTTGAAAGCGCCGTCTTTCCCAGATTTCTTACCGCTAATTTTCTACACACTTCACTAACTGCTATTGTGGGACTAAGTATGTACTATTTGATACTTAATCCTGTTCAAAATTGGGAAAACTTTTTCAAAAATTTTATTATTGTTGTTGTAGCACATGGTGCCTACGACGCGTTGGTTGGAATTGTCCCTAATCTAGCGAATAGTATGGGCATTGTATCGATTATCATTTTTGCAATCATTGCAAACTCATACCTAAATCTCGCAAAACAAATGCGAACAGGAAAACCATCAGCATTATCTCCCCTAGGTATATTTATTATTGGTTCATGTCTACTCATTGGAATATCATGGAATTTAGCATGCTATTTATACCCTTTGAAAACGGTATTCTCATCCATAGGAGAAAGCACCCTTTCCTTAGGTGCTTTAGCTTTCATTTTTATTAATCAATTTAGAGATGAATAACCTGGTCGACCTAGAAATAATTTTAAAATGCTCGAATATCAGATTGCATTATATTTATTATTTTGCGATATCTAGTTTATCTCTTTAATGAAAATTAGAGTCAAAAATAATGAAACTTTTAAAGATTTACACAGTCCTTCTCACTATTAGCTTATGCTCCTGTACAGGCATTAGATCGTTAAGCGTTCCAATTTTAAAGCAATCTAAAATTATTCAATCTACTAATGAGGAACAACAAATTGTTAAACCTCAACCGGAGATTTCCAAACCCTCTAAACCAGTAGCAAAACAAAATAAAATTAATAAAAACGAGCAGGATCAAACTGAAGAACCAAAACCTAATAAGGGTATTGAAGAAAACCCTAAGAATCTCAACGTTGAGGAAAGTTCAAACAATCCGAAGCAAAAAGAAAATCCTCCAGAAGTTATTGAAGTAGATCCCGTAAATAAGCCAACTTTAAAACCTAAGCTTCCCGAAAGAGAAGGAGTACTTCCACCGAAATAAGTTTTATTAAATAGAAACTTATAAATTTTCCTATATCAAATTAACCATATAGCGAATTTTAGCTTTCCTTTTCATGTAATTAATTAGGGCTTTTATAGCAGCCTGCCGTTTTTCGGCTTCAATAACCGCAGCTAATTCGTTTTTAATGGTGTTAATAGGTAATTGATTTTGGCTTTTCCTATCTACTAAGCGGACAATATGCCAACCAATTTTTGTTTGAAAAGGAGAACTTGTTTCACCAATTTTTAATTGATCAATTTGATCATAAAAAGTTTTAGTAACCCTCTCTTTAGTCAACCAACCTAGATGCCCTTGGTTTATTTTGGAACTAGGATCCTCAGAATAAGTTTCAACTAAAGATTCAAAAATCAATCCCTGTTGAAACTTGAGATAGACGTCATAAACATTCTTTTTCAAATCATCAGGATCCTTATCCAGGCTAGCAAAGAAAATTTGCTGGACCTTCAGTCTCTCTGGATTTGTTCGGGTATCATTTTCGATTTTATACCTTTCCAATATTTCATCATCAGTAACTTGAATGTATTTACTAATGACCCTTTCAATCCATAACCTCTGCATGAATTGATTTTCAGTAAATGAATCTATCCGTTTTATAGAAAACCCCTGAGATTGTGAGGCCCGATTAAATTCTTCAGAATTTTCAAAGCCTTTTCTAAAAT
>CEUK01004630.1_pt1 | contig 26268 bp, 26 predicted proteins | sample 356451 | NCBI WGS metagenome assembly CEUK01 (sample SAMEA2622843, study PRJEB7988) | marine metagenome | isolation source: saline water (ENVO:00002010), including
AGATTTCAACACACAAAAGACAAGACACAACAAAAGTGAACCGAGAGGTTTGTTTAATGTGCAGCCCCTTGCGAGGGACAACTAATCAAAGAACACCGAGTAGGTCTTTTTGTTTTATTGAATGAGTGAGTTGTTAATAACCCAAATATAAACAACAAAACATAATAAAACACAGAAAGGACATATTAAATTATGGCTAATGGAGATACAAGCCCATCAAGATTGGGTCAGATAAATGCTTCAGGTGATGCAAATGCGTTATTCCTAAAAGTATTTTCTAACGAGATCCTCACAACTTTTGATGAGGTAAACATAATGAAAGACTTGCATACAGTCAGGTCTATATCATCAGGTAAAAGCGCACAGTTCCCAGTTAGTGGAGTAGCAAGTGCTAAGTACCATACACCAGGTCAGGACATTCTTGATGCTGGCAATAGTTACCTCAGTGCAATCAAGCACAATGAGAAAATCATTAACATTGACGATATGTTAGTGAGTTCAACTTTCATCGCCAATATTGATGAAGTTAAGAACCACTACTCAGTTCGTTCAATCTATGCAAAAGAGATCGGAAAGGCACTTGCCAAGCGATTTGACCTTGCAGTGATGAAGACTTGGGTAGCTGCTGCTAGAACAAGTACACCTAACGTAACTGGTGGTAACGCAGGAACATCTGTAAACACTGGCAATGGTCTTGACACTGCTGCTGAAATCATTGATGCACTTTTCGGAATGGCTCAAAGCCTTGACGAGAAGGACGTACCAAATGATGGACAGCGTTTTGCAGTTCTTACACCAGCACAGTACTACAAGTTACTTACATCTGATAACATCGCAGTCAATCGTGACGTAGATGGTATTGGTTCTGTAAGTAAAGGTACAGTGCCGATGGTAGCAGGAATTAAGATATTCAAGTCACAGCACCTTGCGGATCTTCAAGCTCTTGGAGCAGAAGCTAACCAAGATCAGGACGATGACAACGCATCTAACGATGTGTTCGGTGGAAACGGAACAGGCTACAACGGAGACATTTCCGATACAGGTCTGATCGGTGGCCATCCACAGGCGGTAGGTACTGTTAAGCTTCTCGATCTTGCGACCGAGGAAGACTACTCAGTAGCTCACCAGGGAACCTTGTTCGTGGCAAAGTATGCCCTTGGACATGGTATTCTTAGACCAGAGTGCGCTGTCGAGTACAGACTGTAGTAGAATAATCTACATATAATCATACACAGAGGATTGGGTGGGAGTCGTAATATGGCTCCTGCCCTTTTCTTTTACATAAACAAACAACTCATTAATTTTACATGGCAACACTTACATCGCAGCTAGAGGCTGTTAACACTATGTTGGGATACATAGGAGAAGCTCCAGTCAACAGCATAAGTAACACTTCTGAGCTTCCAGTGTCGGCTGCTAACGCTGTATCAATCCTTGATGAAGTTTCAAGAGAGGTGCAGAGTGAAGGTTGGCATTTTAATACTGTTAAAGACTACGTTCTTTCTCCAACAAACAACTCAATCACTCTACCTAATAATACACTACAGGTAGACCATGATGGCACTGAGGATGTTGACCTAGTGCAACGAGGGCTTTCTCTATTTGACAGAAAGAACCAGACAACTACTTTCACAAACGACATAAAGGTGACTATAACATTTCTGTTGGACTGGGATGATTTACCAGAACAAGCAAGAAGATACATAGCACTAAAAGCTGCAAGATCCCTACAGTCACGATTGGTTGGCTCTAGAGAACTTGAAGCTCTCATAATAAGAGATGAATTTGCAGCAAAAGCTAATCTGGAAAGAGCAGATAGTTCCAATGCTGACAGAACAATTTTTGATAACTTCGATGCCGTCACTAGAATAGGTATCAATAGAAACTACGATTTATATTAATAATAAAATGGCTTTGATAAATACTTCACTTCCAAACCTTGTCCAGGGTGTTAGTCAACAACCAGACACGCTCAGATTTGATGGACAATGTGAAGATCAGATAAACGCTTTGTCTTCGGTAGCTGATGGATTGAAGAAGAGGCCCAATACAAGGTATCTAACACAGCTTGTAAGTTCTGCTATTGAAGATGATGCTTTTGTACATTTTATCAACAGAGACAAGCAAGAGCGTTATGTTCTGATTATTAACAGCAATGTTGCACAGGTATATGACATCTTGAACTTTGCTTCAGTTACACTTACAGGAACAGTAAGTTTTACTAGTGGACATTACCTTCACCTAGCGAACAATCTAAAGCCTAGAGAATCTTATAAAGCTCTTACAGTTGGTGATACGACTTTTATCCTAAACACAACAGTTGATATAGACAGAGCTTCTACCAAGAGTGCTATTATAGCAGCCGATAACAAAGCAATAGTATTTATAAAGCAAGCAGATTACGCAACCGAATACACTGTAGAAGTGACAGATGACGGGGGAACTACGTACAAAGCAACTTATGTTTCTGGTCAACAACCAACTAATAAAATAAAAGACTCACGCCTTCGGTCTGGAGTAATCGCTGCAAAGCTCAACACTGAATTAGGACAAGCAATAAGTGGTTCTATATTTTCTGTTTCTACTCCTTCATCTTTACAAGCTGCTCATGCTCGTACAGAAGTATTCTTTGAAGATGAAAGCGGAAATGACGCAGATCCCGATGGTATAGATGACTTTGGAAGACCAGACAACTTCTTTACCATATCCTCTAGCTCTTCTTCTCCTTTTAAGATAAGAGTATCTGACAGTAAATCTGGAACAGCACTTGGAGTAGCTTACAAGGAAGTTGATGCTATCTCTGACTTACCAAAGGTAGCTCCAAACAATTTTAGAATAAAGGTACGAGGATCTGTTGATGACAACGAGGACGATTACTACGTAAAGTTTGAAACAAACGACGGGTCAGCAATAGGTGATGGAGGTTACTTTGAAGACGTTGGATTTGATGAGTTCATACAACTAGACGCAGATACACTTCCATTTAAACTTGTCAACACATCAGTAAATAATTTTAATTTAGCAGCGTGTTCTTGGACAACCAAACAAGCAGGAGATGACAACACGAACCCCTTCCCTTCTTTCTTCAATGTATCATCGGGAAACAATGGAGACAGAAAGATCTCTGACATATTCTTCTACAAGAACCGACTAGGCTTTCTTTCAGAAGGCAGTGTTATTCTGTCAGAAGCAGGAGAGTACTTTAACTTCTTCAGAACCACTGTAAGAACCTTATTGGACTCAGACCCCATCGATGTCAACGTAGCCAGTACTAGAGTTACTAAGCTAAAGTCAGCAGTAGGATTCCAAGAGAACCTTATACTCTTTGGAGAGCGTGGTCAGTTTGTTCTTAGAGGAGGAGATCTACTCACTCCCAAAACAGTTTCAATAACACCTGTTACAAACTACGAGACTAATACAAGTACTCCACCTCTTGAGCTTGGTAGCTACATCTACTTTCCGTTTACCAGAGGAAGTTTCTCAGGAGTGCGTGAGTTCAACATAAATGCAAACACAGACACTTACGACTCCGTTGAGATAACAGCACACGTACCTCAATACATCCCATCAAACATCATGGACATGGCAGGATCTACTACAGAGAACTGCATTTGTGTTGTGAGTGAGTCTGATAATAAAAGCATGTATGTCTACAAGTACTACTGGGAGGGCGCACAGAAGATACTAGCAAGTTGGAGTAAGTTTACCTTCCCCTTCTCTGTTGTAGGCTTTGAATTTATTGAAAGTGATCTTTACATTATAGCAACCAAGAGCAATAAGACTGAGTTACTTGTAATGCCTATGGAAGAGAAGCTTGTGGACACTGGTACAAGTTTTAACACCTATCTTGATTTAAGACAACAAGCTACTATTGCAAACGGACAAATCACTCTCTCATTCACTCCAGAAAGTGATGATGAAATACAAGTATACACAAGAGAAGCTGGTAGCACTAAAGCAGGAGCTTTGATACCTTGTACTGTTAACGGAACCACTGTTACAGTAGACGCTAGTCATAACAACACCCCAGTGTGGGTAGGTGTTAAATACACCATGAGTTACACCTTCAGTGAGCAGATGTTCAAGCAACGTGCTAACCAAAGAAAGAGTCCATCAGGATACCAAAGGCACTTCCTAAAAGGAGGCACTTTATTCTTTGATGACACTGCAAGCTTCAAAGTAGAAGTCACACCAAAGGCCAGACAGACATATAACAATGTATTCTCTAGCAATATTGTTGGAAGTACTGTTGTAGGAACGCTTCCTATCGAGTCTGGTTCATTTAGTTTCCCCATCATGTCTTCAGCAAAAGACACTACAATAAAAATAGTAAACGATTCAGCGTTGCCTGGTAACTTCCAGTCAGCAGAGTTTGAGTCATTTATCCACACTAGAAGTAGGCGTGTTTGATCAATCAGTAATTAAGTATCCATCGCTTGAGATTGTTGAAGCACATCCAGATCACGCTGATTACCTTGCACCAAAGCTTCGTGCAGGAGACAACATGGAATGCATGTGCATGGGAAGGAAACCCATAGATGCTCTTCACGATGCCTTCAAGTATGACTTGGCTACCTTAACAGTCCTTAACAACAAAGGAAAACCAATCGGAATGTTTGGTGTTGGTGAAGGAGACATGTTCCCTTACCTATGGATGCTTGGGACTGATGAGATATCCAAGAGATACAAGAAAGAATTTGTGAAGTACTCAAAGACTTGGGTTAATGAGTTGTTGAAACTAGTGGGAGGAATGGCAGGAAACTTTGTCTATAAATACAACAGACCAGCAGTGCGTTGGCTTCGTTGGGTTGGAGCAGAGTTCCTAGAAGAAGTCGAGTTCAACAAAGAACCTTTTTACAATTTTATATTAATTAACAATAACGAAGAAGAAAAATAATAATTTATGTGTACACCTTTAGCAGCAGTAGCAATCGGGGCTGCTCAAACGGCTACCTCGATTATAGGCCAAAGACAGCAAGCAGAAATGCAGCAACAAGCCCAAGCAACGGCTTCAGTCCAAGAACGTCAAAGATATCTGGCAGAAGTATCTGCAATGCGAACCCAACAGCAACAAGAGATGGTTGCAAGAGCGCAGAGGATACAGGAGGCATCTAAGAGAGCTATGGAAGCTAGAGCAAGAGCCACAGTTGCAGCAGGAGAGTCTGGGGTATCTGGGCTAAGTGTTCAAGCACTTTTAGGAGACTTTTCTAGACAAGAAGCTCAATACAATTTTTCAGAACAGCAACAGGCAGAGATGGTTGATGTTAACAGGCAGATTCAATTAAAGGAAGCAGGAATAGGATTTAACAGAAACATGCTTCGCATTAACAGACCGATAGAACAACCTGATTATATTGGCTCTGTATTTGGAGGGATACAAACAGGACTTAGTAACTACAGCGTAATGAAGAACGCAGGACTCATTAAATAAAATTATATGGCAACAAGACCTCAGACAAACTTAGATCTAAATCAAGTAAGCTTACAGCCCACAGTTAGAGGTGCAGGACGAAACCAAGTGTTTGCTGCTCCTTTACCAAGATTAACTCAAGCACAAGTTTTAGCAAAAAACCTCGCTCAGTTCAGTACAGTTCTTGGACAGTTTAGTAACGTTCAACAACAAAGAGCAGAAATTGACGCATTAACTAAAGTTAGTAATGAAGAAGTAAAAGCTCAGATGGCAGGAGCAGAAGGTAAAGAAATGGGCCTCTTAGACAAGATAGGTTATGAGAAGAAATACAACGAAACACTTTACAGTAGAGGGTTTGAATTAACTGTAAAACCTTTGTTTTCAAAGTTATCCTCTGACATAGAAAAACAAGGAGTAGAAAGACTGGCTGATCGTGGGTTGTTTGATGAGTATATTAACAGTGGCCTTAAAAACATTGACCAACAGATAAGAGAAAACATTAAAGATAAGCCCTTCATGGCTGACATTCATAATGCAATGTGGTCCAAAGCAAGTGCTGACTTTTATACACAAGAATCAGAAACTTATGATAAGAGGAGAGATGCTTATCTGACCGACGCAACATTTGATGTTTTCACAAGAAACTTTCCAGATCCCATACCAAATGATGAACAGGCGACTTTTACTCAGATGCAAACTTACTTTGATAGCTTTGACAAAGTATTTCAAAGCCAAGGGATTTCAAACAGTAAGATAAAATCCCTGTTCATTGACATGACAAGTAGCAGGATAGAAGCACTAGCAATGGATGAAAGACATAATGAGGCTAGACTTCTAATTGATACGTTACAAAAAACAAAAGTAAATAAAACACCTCTGTTTAATGACAAAGTTACTTCTTTGAAAATTGAAAAGCTTCAAAGATTTGTCAATGACGAAGAGGACAGAATGTTAGCAAAGAACTCGAAGTTAAATAACAAAGTTGTAGAGAACATTTTTGACACTGAGATAAGACCTAAACTTAGGACAATAAAACCACAAGATCCTCAAGCTGTCTTCAACGTATTTCCTGGTATTGATGTTGTACCAGAAACAGATTTTGTAAACCCAAAGATAAGAGAACTAGGAAGAATAAGAAACCTTGATGATGGTGAATTAGCAAAAACATATCAAAGATTAGCAGGTAATCCAAAACTTATCGAAGATTTTAGAGAATACTTAAACGACGAAAAGATAAGACTAAGCCAACAAGAAGAAGCTGACATTGAAGGACTAACTCAAGACTCAAATGTTGGGATAGCTTTGAAGGCTGTTATGCCAAACGAGGTTAGTTTAGGAGACTTTGAAAACGAAGAAGGCTTCAAGAAATATAAGTCGTTAATTACAAAATTTCAACGTGAAATAGACGATCCTCTTAGTGTTGATTACATTTTCAATGACCCAGAAATATATCAAACTAGAAGAAAACTTTTCGCTGAAGCTAATCAAAAATTTGATAGTGAAATGCGTTCAAAAGCAAGAGAGCTAGTATTTGAAGATGATGATAATTTAGGAGATTCAGGAAGAGAAAACTTTTTAAAAGAGTATGCTCCAAAAATAGCTGAAAAATTACAACAAGAAGCTCGAACCAAGTTTATAGATTACCTGAATGAAGAACAATTTCTTAAAAGAGATTCCGCAAATCAAACAAACCAATCGCAACTAAATCCCAGACTTACACCAGAGGAACAACAAGACATAGCAATTGGAAGTATAACAGAAGAAGAGCTTATCGAAAATAAAGACAGGGAACTTCTATCAAGAAAGGATACTTTTCCAAACGATGGTAACAACAAGCCTGATGTTAGCCTAGAAAGCAACTTTGGAATTGCCGATAACGATGAAACATTTTTGGGAGGTCTTTTTGACGTTAATTATGAGCAATCCGACTTAGATAATTACAACACTAAATTTAATAATGTAAGGAAAGAAGGGCTGTTCAGAGATGATAAAGAAAAGGTAGATGAGTTCTTTACTAATTTAAAAATAATACGGAGTAAAATAGATTACGCTCCTTCTTATTTAAAAACCATAAGAGAAGGTACTGTAGTTTCTCCTCTTATAGGTGGATACCCTGGAACCCTTGGGGCTGTTGACGCAACTGAGGAAGCTTCTGGTGAAATAATGACTGAAAGAAGAAGACAAATGGGAAGGTTAATACTTACCTCTGGGCTTACAGAAGAAGAAGCAAGACAAGGTATAGCAAGATTTGAAGGAGACGATGTTGGTTATCCTGTAGATAATCTTATAAGAGTTAGCTACGACAAGATGCCTATACTTACATTGAATACGATAGCAAACTTCAACGAAAATATTATAGACGCAGTAAACACTGTAGAAGAAATTATTAAGAAAAACGATATACCTGTTACACCAAGAGAGTTTGTAGACGCACAAGAAAAGATAATTAACGCTTACACTTTACCCGAACAAGAATAAAACAACTCACTCAATCAATCACTAATAATTAAAATTTATGGCATTTTCAGATCTATATAAAAAAGGAGCATCAGCTTTTGCTAGCGAAACTGTTAATCCTAGAGCTATAGGAAACAAAGCTGGCTCTGGGGTTACACAGGCAAGTCAAAGCACTCCTAGTCCTGTTCCTCAAATGCAAGAAGGACAACAGGAAACAGAAGAAGGTTTAACTTTACTTGAGACTGTTGGAGATGTTGCACTTGCTCCTATTAGGGGTGCTTTCGAGGCTTTTGAAAGTGCTGCTAATGTTCTACCAGGAGTAGACGTTACATTAAATCCTCTTGGCGATAGTAAGAGTACTGTTGGAGGATTTGTAGAAGGAATGTCTCAGTTTATTGTTGGATTTATTCCTGGGTTAAAAGTCGCTAAAGGTGTTGGATACTTAGGCAAAGCTGCAAAAGGTAAGTTCATTACTAAGTTTATGAAGGGCAGTAAGACCGATAAACATTACCAGTCAACTCTAGCAACTAGAAAAGCTATGGCTGAAAAGGATACTAAAACAAGCTTTGGTAGAATAGTTGGAGCTTCAGCTTTCTCTGACTTTGTAGCCTTTGAAGGACAGGAGGCGAGACTTAGTGACCTTGTTCAAGACACAAGATTAGCCAACCCTCTTACAGAATTCTTACAGTACGAAGGAAACGAAGGAGACTCTGAGTACGTTGGAAGATTTAAAAACCTAATGGAAGGAGCAGTTATTGAAGGGATTACTGGAGGTTTGCTGTTTGGATTTGGACTAGGTGTTAAAGGGCTAAAAGCTTATAGAGATGCTTTGGCTAAAGGTAAGACTCCAAAAGAAGCAGAAAAGGCTGGAGCAGACGCAATGAACAAGCCTGATGAAACTCTTGATAATATTAAAACAGAGGAAGAAGAACCTTCGTTAGGAAATGAAATACCAAACGATCCTGATGATGTTTTCATTACTCCGCAAGAAAAGCTAGCACAAGAGGCTGAAGAATTTGGCATAGATCCTAGAAGAAAAGACGGAAAACTAAAAGCTGTAACAACACTCAAAAGAGCAATAGCTAGAGCAAAAGGAGAGAACTTACCCAAACTGAAAAAGGCAAAGATAGCAAGCGATAAAGAACTATCTGAACCTATGTACTTAGATGTTGATAATAAAACGTATCAACAAACAAAGAAAGACACTGCTGATGCATACAAGAAAATAAAACCAGGTAAAATTGAAACTGGAGGAGCTAGAGCAATTCTTAGTAGTCTTCTTAGAAGAACAGAAAATGCTTTTGAGATGCAAGCTATTATGGATGATTGGACTTTAAGATCAGACCTTAATAAAGAAAAAATAGAAATATCTGCAAAAAAATTCAAAGAGATAGAACGAGAAATAGATTTTGTCAGCGGAGACATGACAGGGCAAGCAAAAGACTCTATTGAAGCAATCCTTAAAGGTGAAGATGATTTTGGTTTCCACGAACAATGGTTGAGACAGAATGCTGCTAGCCACCAAGTAATGAGAGAAGCAGGAGAGATTGCTGTAGGTTCTGCGAAGAAATGGGTGGATGCAGGAGCAAAGATTACAGATGGAGATGCCTACAGAGAATTTATAGATAGCATGACTCTTTATGAGTTAGCTGTAGATGTAAATGCACAGCGAGCAAGAAGAGATTCAATGTCCTTGCTTCAAAGAAAATATTTAAAAAACGCATTTAAAGATGATAAATACAAAAACAAAACTATAAAGTCTTTAGATGATAAAATGGACGATCTTGACTACACAAAGTTTTTGTATGAGAGAGTTGGTTCTAAAGACCCAGTAAAACTTGCAAGACAAATGGCAGCAGTAGGATCTTTTGACGATCTAGCTAACCTTAGAAGGGCTGCTGATTTAGCACAAAAGACATCTGGTAGAAGACTATTAGACATAACTCAAGAGTATTGGATCAACAGTATTCTCAGTGGCCCTGCAACACAGGTCGTTAACGTAATAGGTAACGCCTTGACTGGGGCTATGCTTTCAGCAGAAAGAGGATTGGGTGCAGCATTCAGCGGAAACACTGAGCTTCTTAAAGCTACTTTCAATCTTACTTACACTATCGAGTCATTTAAAGAAGCAGTAAACGCTGCTGTATTATCACTAAAAAATGATGATCCAGTTCTTATAAGTGGAAGCAAACAATTTAACGAGTCAAGCGGTCAAGGAGACGTAGCTATTTCAGCGAGTAATATAGGAAAAGCTTTACCTGGAAAACCTACAATACCAGATAGTAGTACTTTAGGTACAGGTATAAATACTATAGGAAAGGTAACAAGGTTTCCGTCAAGGTTGCTAACATCATTTGATGAGTTCTTCAAAAACCTAGCATACAGGAAAGAAATAAGAACTGAACTCGCAATGGAAGCTTATGAAAAGATTCGTAAGGGAGAAGGCTCTAACAAGTCAGCAGGAGAACTTCTAGATGTGAATGATGAAATTCAATCTGTTGGCAGAGAAATGGATGAAGTCGCAAAGTATGTAGAGAAAAACTTAAACAGTTACATCACTGCATCAGGTCGTTATATGAGTGAACAAGGTTTACTGTTGAGCGCAAAACAAGCAGCGGAAAAAGCTGGTAAAACTTTTGGTAAAGGCCAAGAAAAGTTTATAAGAGACTATATGCGTAAAGCAGAAAACAAGTTTAATAAAAATGCTACAATTCTAGACAAAGTGTACGCTCGATCTGAAAAAGCCAGGCAAAGAGCAGAGACAGCTACATTTACAAATAAAATAGAAAATGCATCTATAGTTGAGCCTATATCAAGATTACTTACAAAACACCCAGTTCTAAAGTTTGTTGTACCTTTCCTTAGAACTCCTGCCAATATTCTTAAATTTGGATTTGATAGATCACCCTTTGGCTTACTTAAAAACGTAAGTAAAGAATACAGAAGAAAATACTTTGAGGGAACTGATATAGAAAAAGCAGACGCATTAGGTCAACTCTCATTGGGAACATTAACTACAGCAGCAACTCTTTTATATCTCAACTCAGGCAGTCAAGCAATTACAGGAGGTGGTCCAAGAAACAGACAGGAAAGAGATGCCCTAAGAGAAACTGGATGGCAACCTTATTCCATAAAAGTTGGAGATACTTACTACAGTTATCAGCGTCTTGATCCTGTAGCAACAATGATGCAAATGGCAGCAGACTACAGAGACTATCTTATATATGAAGTAAAAGATGATGACGATAGAGGTGCTTTTGAACTATTTTCAGCAATGACTTTAGTTTATGCCGTAAACTTAACAGATAAAACTTTCTTACAGGGTGTTAACAATATGCTCAATGTAATGAGAGATCCTGAATATTATGGTCCTAAATTATTTAAAGATGTAAGTTCAGGACTTGTACCTAACCTTATAAACCAAGCAAGAAATACTAAATCTGAAATTATTGTTAAAGAAGCAAAAAGCTTTAGCGATACGCTTACAAAAAGAGTTCCAGGCTTAGATAAAAAAGTAGCACCTAAAAGAAATATATTAGGAGAAGAAGTTTATAGAGCAAATCCAACAGGGGTGCTAGGATTAGTAAATCCATTTTATGTATCTCCTGATAAAAAAGATCTAGTCTTTAACGAAATAGCTAAAACTAGACAAGGTTATAAACTACCTCCCAAATATTTATTTGGTATAAGAGATATAAACCTTGAAGAAGTTGAATCAAGCGTAGGTAAATACGATGTATATGACAGACTTCAAGAACTCACTGGTACAGTTAAAATCAGCGATAAAACTCTTAGGCAGTATTTAAAAGAAGTTATGAGTTCTAAAGAATACAAAAATATTCCTAACCTAAGTGTATTTGAGACTACAGGAGAAAAATCTCCTAAGATAGACATAATCAACAACATTATCAGAGCTTACAGAAGCAAAGCACAAGAACAAGTTTTACAAGAAAACCCAGAGCTTTTGGAGCGTTACAAAGCAGCTATTCAGAAAGGAAACGAAGCATTTACTACACCTCAATCTTAAAACAAATTAACAACTCACAAAAACAATCAATTACTTATGCCAAATACATACATTGAATATTCCGAACTAGGAACAGGAACAAATCAAAGAGGTCAAAACCAATTTAGTTACGCAAACATAGAAGTACTCAACGCAAACGATATTAAGTGCAAAGGGTTGCTCATGAACGCATGGACTGATGTGCCTCTTGCTAGTCAAGGATCTTTGGACAGTTCCGCTAATAAAAAAATTACCCTTACTGCTTCAGATGCCCTACAGTACACAAAGATACGAGTCTATCGACAGACAACTTCAAACGCACTCGTAGACTTTGTAGATGGCGCAAGGCTGACCGAAAGCGATCTGGATACTGCATACAAGCAAGGACTGTTTGTGGCACAAGAAGTTGCAGAGGATGCAGCAGCTATTGGAACTACGAGTACCAACAACCTGTCACTGAGCGGAACTACAACTGTAGATAACCTGACTGCTACAGGTACAGTAAGTCTCCCTTCAAGCACAAACTTGAGTGTTAATAACCTAACTGCTACTGGAACTGTAAGCATACCAAATTCTAATTTTGCTAAACTGTTTGTAACTAATAGCGCACCTCAAACTTTATCAGCTAACACATTGACTGATGTTGTTCTAAATGATGAAGAAAGAGATAATACAAACTCATTTGCAAACAATACCTTCACACCTCCTGCCAATGGTTATTATTGTATTCAAGGACAAGTTAGAGTTACTTGTACCGATCCTAATGATCTATCCCTTGTAGAATTATTATTAACAAAAAGTGACAGTCCTATAAATGGGACAACTCAAGGACTTTCTGAAAGACATGGCGATTCTTCAGGAGGCGGTGGGTCTAACACAAACATGACTACAGCGTCAGTAAGTACCTTTGCTATTGATTTCTTAACAACAAACCAACCTATTAAGATGCGAGTCAAAGCTAATTCTGGAGCAGGAACTTTAAGCATAAATGCTCAAGACGCAGCTTTTGGAGTCTTTCAACTAGCATAATCCCCACGTACATGAACAATCAATTCACAACGCCCACAGTCGGTGTTTTAGGTCTTTTAGCAAATATAACACTTAACGATGTCAATGAGATATTAGCTATATTAGTTGGTGCTGCTACTCTTGTTTACATGATCTTAAAGATAATATCAGAATTACGTAAAAAGGATAAATAACTACATGGATAACAACGAAAAAGACAGCATGAAGAGAATGTATACTTTACAGGATCTTCTAACAGATGAGTTCATAGAAAGGATAAAACTTGGAGACGCAGAACCTTCTTTACTAAACGCTGCTAGGCAGTACCTTAAAGACAACGGAGTACACTCAGGACTTAAGCAAGACACTAAGATACAAGACCTTGTAAGTATTCTTCCGTTTAAAGAGGAAGAAGAGGAACCCCCTACAAGTAAAGTTAACTAATAAATAACACACCCCAAATATGGAAGAGTTAAAGGACTTCAGAAATTTCCTTTACCTCGTTTGGAAGCACCTCAATCTCCCAGACCCCACAGACATACAATACGAGATTGCTGACTGGATGCAGAATGGCCCTAGAAGGGCTGTTATCCAAGGCTTCCGAGGCGTAGGTAAATCTTGGATATGTTCAGCATACGTTGTACACCAACTACTTCTGGACCCATCAAAAAACATCCTGGTATGCTCTGCCAGTAAAACTAGAGCCGACGATTTCTCCACGTTCACTTTGAGGCTAATCCATGAGATGCCTCTACTAGCCCACTTGATCCCCACAGATAAACAACGATTTTCAAAGATAAGTTTTGATGTTGGCCCTGCACCAGCTAGTCATGCTCCGAGTGTTAAGTCACTAGGCATTACCTCCCAACTAACTGGAAGTAGGGCTGACATCATAGTGGCCGACGATGTGGAGGTTCCAAACAACTCAGCCACGCAAGGCATGAGAGATAAGCTTGGAGAGCAGGTAAAGGAGTTCGAGTCCATATTAAAACCTGATAAGGAATCCAAGATTGTTTTTCTGGGTACGCCTCAATGTGAAGACTCACTCTACAACAAACTGATGGAGAGAGACTACACCGCTTGCATATGGCCCTGCAAGTACATAACTCCCAAAGATAATGAGAAAACTTATTATGGACGAGTTAGCCCACTTTGCGTGTCTGAAGAAAAGAAGAACAAGTCCACAGAACCTATAAGGTTTAGTGAGATAGATCTGGCAGAACGGGAGGTCAGCTACGGAAAAGCTGGCTTTGCTATGCAGTTCATGCTCGATAGTAAACTGTCAGATGTTGATCGCTTCCCCCTTAAGGTCAACGACTTGCTTGTAATGGACATAGACAATGAGGTGGCTCCTGAGAAAGTAGTGTGGGCGCAATCACCAGACCTAGCTTGGACTGGAGATGTCCCTAATGTAGGCTTTAGTGGAGATAGATTCTATAGACCTTTCAAGCAAGTTGGTGACATGGTTGAGTTCACTGGATCAGTGATGTCCATTGACCCATCAGGAAGAGGACGAGATGAAACCTCCTGGGCTATCGTAAAGATGCTCAACGGATACCTATACGTTCCTGATGCAGGAGGAATGCAAGGGGGCTACGGAGAAGATGTCCTCAAGGTGCTTGCAATGAAAGCAAAGACCCATAAGGTCAACTACATCATTGTTGAGAGTAACTTTGGTGATGGTATGTTTAGTGAGTTGTTTAAACCTTTCCTAAACAAAATACACCCCTGCTCGATTGAAGAAGTACGCCACAGCATCCAGAAGGAGAAGAGGATCATTGACACCCTTGAGCCAGTAATGAGTCAGCATAAGCTTGTTATATCACCTGATGTTATCCGACAGGACTTTCAGACTGCTCAGAACTACCCTCTTGAATCCCAACTCAAATACCAACTCATTTATCAAATGTCCAGAATCACTAGGGACAGAGGTGCTATCACCCACGATGACCGATTGGATGCCCTAGCAATGGCAGTGAGCTATTGGTCTGAACAGATGGCACAGGATGCCGAAAAGAAGATAAAGGATCGCAAGGAGGATTTACTAGACCAGGAGTTACAAAAGATGGCTGACAGCTACTTTGGGAACAAGAAGAACCATAGGAATAGCCCTAACTGGCTCTAGGATTAACGAGGTGGGCTTAGAACAATAACTCACTCACTATATACCATTTTTTAACAACGACGATTTGTAGAGGAAATATGAAGGACATTAAAGAAGACCTGTTCAAGGCTCAAGAACACATCAGTAACGCCATTGAACACATCAACGAAATAGAAAAGCTAAAGGAGAAACCCACTGTACCCTTTCCCACCAACAGCATTCCTAGAGAAGACCTAAATGTCGCTATATGCGTAGGACACTCAAGGAAGGGAGATACTGGTGCTGTATCATGTGGAGGAATCAACGAGTGGACCTACAATAAGAAGGTCGCTGAATACCTGAAGTCAGACCTCCAGGAATATGGCATCAGTAGCTTTGTCGTAGATGACTACGGAGGAACCTATGGCTCCTACACATCTGCCATGAACTGGCTCATAAAACACCTAAAGAAAGAAAAAGCATCCATCGCCATAGAACTCCACTTCAATGCCTCAAGCAACTCGAAGGCCAATGGAATGGAAATGCTCTACTGGAATACCTCTAGGATCGGTCTAAGCCTCGCTGAGTATCTTCTTAGAGGCTGCCAGAAATATTTCCCACTTATTAAAAGTCGAGGAGCCAAAAGCAGAAAGAGCGGTGATAGAGGTGCTACATTCCTCAGAGGAACCCATTGCCCTGCTGTCATCACTGAGCCTTTCTTCGGAACTTGCTTCGAGCCAGATTGGACTACATTCGCTAACAATGAACACATTCTCAGCCAAGCACTAGCCACAGGAATTAAGCAATGGAGCGATGAACACGTTATCCTATAAAAATAGGGGCGTTGAATTTACGACTGTATATGAAGGAGCGAGGAAAGGGGAGCTTAAAAACCCCAAAGGGGAGGTCAACAATCCATTACTTATATAAATTGGATATATGAAATATGGTCAATTGGATAAGTAGTTTAAATAACAACTCAATAACTCACTCTAAAAGATATGTTATAGGTGTTATAGGTGTTATATATGTATATATGTATAAAGGTGTTAGCTTTATGTTATATATGTTATATATGTTATATAAGTCTATAAGTATGTTAGCACCTTGATGTTGAGTGTTTGAGTGAGTTTGTTAATAAATCTACCCTTCCTTTCTTTTGGTGCAAAAATCTGAAGGGGTAACGTATGGTATACGGATTCGATTGTACCCCAATGGGGGTCAGGTTGTTAAAATATCAAGACATCTAAACAATTACAATGGGGGCTATTGTCTGGCTAAATTGTCAGGATCCGAAATTGATCCTACTATAATAGTATTTACGCCAGATCCTACATATTGAGTTAATGATTTATTACTTAATTGATTGGATTAATTAGCCTTTCTTTTTTTTGGGTGTCTTTTTTTCTATGCTCGTTTTTGCTTTTGTAACGTATTCACTTTGTAACCACACTCAAACAACTAAACTATTTTAATTAATGACTGATAAAGAAACTTACAGACCTAAATCAATTTCAATTGCTGGGGTACTGTTCAAGATCCAATACAAATCCATGAATGACTTTGGATTATGTGACATTGACAAAAAGACCATAACAATCCGAGATACGTTAACGGCCCAGGAGACACTAGAAACGATCTTGCACGAATCCTTGCATGCATGCCTGGCCGTCAGTGGCTTGTCGTACCTATTAAATAATGAAGATACAGAAGAAGCTCTTATTAGATGCATAGACTCGCTTTATATTCCAATAGTGAAAAACCAGTTTGCCAGGTATAAAAAGAACATTACTAAAAATTAATGAAAAAAGTAGAGAAAATTATTTGCGCTTGTTTTTATCAGTGCAATAATAGGCGCAGTTATTTAACCTAACTATCTAAACTTAACCAAATAACACCAAATAAAAATGAACAATATTAGACAATCTGAGCAATGGAACTTGTTATTTGACAAGCTTCTTAAAATTCAAAATACAATAGACAATATTGATATCTTAACAATTACAGGTTTTTTCACTACTGTTGAAGAACTAGAAAAGCACGTAAACAAATACTCCAAAATAATTTAACTTAACTTAACCACATTAATATTATGTTACCAAGACATCTAGAAGATAAAGAAGTAGTAATTCTAAATTCACTAAGTGAGGCATATAATGACCATTATGAATTAGTGGAAGATGAATACTTAGCATCTAACGACGATACAAGACTCCAGCAATTGGGTTATTCAGATTCTGAAATTGAAAAAATGGACGAAGAAAAGATTCAAGATTTAGAGTTTCAATGCAGACAAAAAAGATTCTTAGATTTTTGTATTGCATCTAATAAAATTGTAAAGAGTCAATTTGGATTGTTATTAGTTCTTAATTAATATTATCATCATGGCATTTTTATTACTCGTTTTAATTGGAACGTGCATACTTTGCGTTGTTGCTGGAATATCAGAGAAATATTTTTAAACTTGATATCCCTTTTTTTAATTATTGAAAACAGATAGCCAGGGTTTTTCTTGGTTATCTGTATTCAGTTATTAAAGATACAATCCTATAATCTTGATAACTGGTTTTAACCTAAACCATCCAATACAATGCAAAAAAAGAAATGGGCCTTTAATCGTTCAATGGCCCTTAAACTGGTTGACCTTGTTGACCAAATAGAAACTAACGGAATTGATCCAGTATTAAAAGCTCTTGAAGATATAGAAAAGCAATCAGGAATTAAACGTGGTACCTGGGGTTATTATGCCAATAAATTTAAATCATTGTTATTAGATGATGAATATAAAACTATTCCATTTTCAATATTTGCAAATGGTGGGAATTCTAAACTTCCGTTTGTTAGCTTCTCAAGTATTCCAGGCGCAACGTGCCCAGGCGCTGGCGATTGCCTTGATTTTTGTTACTCGTTTAAGGCCTGGCGTTATCCAGCAGCTTTTTTTAGGCAGCTTCAAAATTTCTATTTGATGAATTCAAAAAAGGGTAGGGATATAATAGCAAGTGAATTTAAAAGCCTTAAATTAAAAAAGGGAAAGTCTTTTCTAAACTTGCGTCTTTACGTGGATGGAGATTTTAGGAACGTAAACGATTTAACTTTTTGGATGAATCTTTTATTTTTACGTCCTGAGATAAAAGCTTATGGATATTCTAAAAGCTGGAAAGAGTTTTTAATTTATGACTCACTCAATTTGACCTTTCCAGAGAACTACAAGCTCAATCTTTCCAGCGGTTCAATTCATAATAATGAGGTTAAAAAAAGAATGAACGGTTTATCATGTGTGCGTGGTGAATTTGTAGCGGTTGAAATAAACAAGCAATTTGATGCCCCAATTGGAGCTAGAACAAAGGCTTATAATAACGCCGTTAAAACTTCCCTAGGAGATCGACGGGCTTTTGTTTGTCCTGGTTTATGCGGTTCATGTACGCCCAACGGCCATGCGTGTGGCTCGGATCGTTTTAAAGGTGTTACCATTGCAATAGCTACCCATTAAAAAATAATTTTATTAACTAACTAACCAAATAGAACAAATAAATGACAAATAATAATAATAATATTAATGAAATTGATTTTTCATTAAAACGACTAAACAACGAACTAAAAAATGAAATAGAATTTATTGTCATTAAAGACGATTTTAGATTTTATTTAAAAACTTGTTATTCTGGAAGTGATTGTTTAGATGATTTTATCAGTTCAAGTAATGAAAATGAAATGATTAAAATTATAGATTCTATTTATAAAGGTTTATACCTTGCAAATAGAGACAATCTAATAAAGCATTAAAACAAAATTAAAAAGACCTGGTTTTATATAAAAATAATTCCAGGTTTTTTTTGACTCAAAAATTAACTCAACCAAAAAATTTTTTATTATTGCATTCGGGCATTCGGGCAATCTAATTTATGCACATTCTAAGACAACTAAGGCCAAACGGCATTCCCGTAATATTTGAGGTTATCTATTGTAAGCATTCGGGCAAGGTTAAATCATTTAAGCAATATAACCTTAGTCCAGAGCCAGGCGAAAAAGAAGCTAGGTATGGGGACGTTAGTGATTTCACTATGGATAGTTTACGCAATCAAATAATAGGTGAACCAATAGAGATAGAAGCGGAAACAATCGAGGGACTAAACATTATAAACGACTTAACAAAAGATTAACAAATAACATTTATATGAAAACATTAAAACAACCACTAACTCAAAAAACAAAAGAACAAAACATAGATGCATTCGGGCAAAAGCATTCGGGTGATCTTGATAGCCTCATTGACGCAATGTTAAAGGGTGCATCAGAAATGACTGGGTATTCTCCAGACCAGCTAAAGAAACTAAAAAAGAACTATATAATCCGTTGGAGAAACATCATCATCTATACATTAGTGAGTGAGTTTGGTTGTAACTTGGAAGAAGTTTGTGATGCATTCGGGCAAGATAAGGTGCTTGTAGGAGTGGCCCTTGATGATCTTGAGGGCATTCGGGCAACTGAGGGTAGGAGGCATTTGTTGTTGCCATATGTGAACAGGCTTGTTGATTACATTGTACTTTAATATATTTAATGAGTAGAAGAGATATGATTGCGTTATTTTTGTTAGGAGCTTGGGTTATCATAAACGTATTGATACTAAGATTTTTTTCCGTTTGTGATGTTGACAAACACATAAAGAGCGGAGAAAATAATGAGTCATTGGATGCAAGCGATTTTTAGACTTTATAGTGGAGTCTCTTTGGTAGGGTCGCTTGTCATTTGGTGTTAGGTTAAATTAGTGGGGGCAAGGAACGTTTAGTTCGTTTTCATTCCTTGTCCTCACTTTTAAAACCTAAAAAAAAACGAATAGATATAACCTAGCAACATTTACCGAAAGGAGTAAGGAGAATGGCAACAAGACCTCAATATAACAAAAGGGGTGAAATCGTATCATATTTAGCAGATTTCATGTTTAAGGGGCAAAGATACAGACAATATTTTAAGGATGAAAAGGCAGCATCTAATTGGGAGTATGAGAGCCGTGGACGATTAAAATATGGTTTAGAGGTTGAGGGAGTAAAGACTGTTAAAAAGGAAACAGGAACCAATAGTATGACTGTTAGGGAAATGTTTGATCTTGTCCTGGAAAGAAAGTGGAAAGGCTTACCAAACTGGGACAACGGGTTTAGTCACTCAAAGATGTTTGAGAATGCATTCGGGCATAACTGCAAGATTTCTAACATCACCACAATAATGATTGATGATTTTGTTGAGGACTGTAGGCATTCGGGTAATGCTCCAGCAACCATCAAGTTAAAGTTGGCATCACTTAGTACTGCTATGACGTATTGTGTTGAGCGTGGGTATCTTGACAAGAAGCCAACGTTTCCGAAGATAAAGGTAAAGAATGAGAGATTGGTTTTCTTTTCCAAAGAAGAAGAGATTGATATATTGAGTTATTTGGAAGAGCAAGGTGAAGATTATTTTACGGATTTCTTTTCCTGGCAGATAGACACTGGTTGTAGACCTATTGAGTCAAGGCACATAAAGCCACATCATATTCGTAGGGATGAGCAGTTAGGGTATGTTGTTGATTTGTTTCATACAAAAAACGGAGAACAAAGAACTGTTCCGTTGACTCGAAGAGCTTTGTTGGCGTACAAAAACAACGCACATAGAGAATATTTGTGGAAGTATTGGACTAAGGAAAGGATTAGATCAGTGTGGGATAAGGTGCGAGAACACATGAACAGAACGACTGACAAAAACTTTGTCTTTTATTTAACAAGGCATACTTGTGCTTCAAGGATCATACAGGCAACTGGTTCAATTCCTTTGGTACAGCAGATGTTAGGGCATAAATCTTTGGAGCAATCGATGAGGTACGCCAAGCTTGCGCCACATAATTTAAGGCAAGCACTTTGCGCTTTAGACAATGCTCTGGAGTATCCTGACAAAAAGGTGACAAATTTGTCTGAATATGCTGACAATTCTGGTAAGGAAAAGAAGGGAGAAAAACTAGCTTAGATGTATGGTCGAAAAGGGATACAAGTTAAATGCGGCTGTGGAGAAATTGGTAGACTCGCCAGATTTAGGTTCTCCGCATTCTTTAAACAACTCATCAAACTCAAGCCCTGCAACGCTTTGTCAGCCGACAAACGTGAATTTATGGTCTTTGGAAAGTCTTTGTAACTGACAAATTCCTGACATAAATCTAATAAAATTATGGATCAAAGTGAACTCAACAAAGAGATGTCTGAGATAGGCGTAGGACGTTTCAATGCGCAGTGGGAGAGTGCGAGAGAACATGATGAAATTTCAAGAAGCAAAGCAGGGCAACGTATAATGCGTGAGTTGTTACCTGAGTTCCACAAGAGAGTAAGACAACTACTCAAGAAAGGCCCAGGAAGACCGACAAGGTGGCAGGAGGATCTTAGAAAGTATGATGCAAAGAAAGCTGCATTCATATGTTTCAAGGTGGTGCTGGATGAGTTGCCTAAAAAGAAATCTTTAGCATCCTTAGCCTATGCGGTTGGCAAGCATATTGAGCGAGAGGTTATGTGTACCTACCTTGTTAAGACCAACCCAAAAGGTAAAGGAATTATCAAGGGAGCCAAGACAAGATCCAAGGCTAGTCAGTACAGGCACATTCAGTTGTCCATGAGGAACGAAGAAAAGAAGGAGGGCATGAAGAACTTCGATCACTGGGCTAAGAGAGACAGGTTATCTTGTGGTCTTAATTTGGTTGAGTTGTTGCGTGTGTCCACAGGACTGATTGAATATCTTTATATTAAAAAACACGCAAGAGGAAAGCTTATAAGATTTGTTGCAGCCACAAAAGAAACTCTTGATTGGTTAGAGAACTTCAACACTCATCATAGTTTACTCGATCCTTTTTGGATGCCCATGATTGACCCTCCAGAAAACTGGGAGAATGTTTGGGATGGGGGTTACAAAGCAAGTGAAGAAGATGGGTTTCTTCCTGACTTTCCATTTATTAAAAGCTACGATAAAAAATTCCTGCGATCTATTGACCCAAAGAAATTAGAGGTTCCAATGAATGCTGTTAACCTTATTCAGCGTACGCCTTGGGAGGTCAATCAGAATGTGTTGGCAGTTATATTATGGGCATGGGACAACAACGTTGAGGTCGAGGGATTGCCTTCCAAAGAAGATGAAGAGCTTCCTCCTTTTCCTATTGATGCCAATGAAAACAGGGACTCAAGAAACGCATGGGCCAAAGTAGCCAGCAAGATACACCGAAGAAATTTATCAACAAGATCTAAGAGGATGTTGACTACAAAGGTTGTGTACCTTGCAGAAAAGTTTGCAGGAGAGAGAATTTTTTTACCATGCAATGTGGACTTCAGAGGGCGTGTTTATTATGCCCCATCATTTTGTAATCCTATGGGCAATGATTTATCTAGGGGGTTGTTACAGTTTTGGAGAGAAGAAAAGATACGCAACAAAGAGGAAGCTAGATGGCTTGCAATACATGGATCTAATTCCTATGGCAACGACAAGGTATCTTTAACTGATCGAGAGCAGTGGGCATACGATAATGCCGACATGATTAAGTCTATTGCTATCGATCCCATAGGTGACTTGAGGTGGATACAAGCTGATGCACCTTTTAGTTTTTTAGCCTTTTGTTTTGAGTGGAGAGTGTTTCTTGAAAAAGGAAAACTTAAAACAAAGATTCCAGTGATGATGGATGCAACAAACAATGGACTACAGTTGTTGTCTATTCTTACAAGATGTGAGTATGGATGTGCAGCAACTAACGTAACGCCAAACGATGAAGACATTCCTGCTGACATCTATACCACTGCAAGGTTGCGTTGTGAATCCTACATGAGTGAAGATGCAAAGAAGGGACATCCTTTTGCTCAAGCCTGGTTGGATTATGGCATTGATAGGAACTGTCTAAAACGTCCAACAATGACAAAAGCTTATGGGCTTACGGAGTACTCATGTAGGCAGTATGTTCTTGATTGGTTTGAAGACAAGATACATGGAGATGATTGTCCAAGTCCCTTTTGTGAAAAGGAATACTACAAGGCAATACATTATCTTTCATCGAATGTATGGAGAGCTATTGAGGAGATCCTTGATCTTCCGAAGCAGTGCATGGACTGGTTTGTTGAGGTTGCACAAATTGTTAGTGGAGAGGGAAGACCACTTCAATGGACAACACCTAGTGGTTTCATTGTAAAACAGGACTACAAGAAAATTAAAGAGAACAAGATTAGCACTTGGATTACAGGACAAGCGATTCATGTAAACTTTCAAGACAGTACCAATACATTGAGTGTTGTAAAACAAAAGAATGGCGTAAGTCCAAATACAATTCACTCATATGACTCAGCTTTGTTGCACAAGGTTGTATGCGAAAGTAACAAGCTTGGTTTGTATGATTTCTGTATGATCCATGACTCATTTGGAACTCACTCAAACAAAGCACAGTTACTTGCAGACACTATTAGATCTGAAGCAGTCAAGATGTTTACTCCTGATTTATTGCGTGAGTGGTTGAGTGAGATAAGAGAACAAAACCCTGACTTAGAATTTCCAGAGCCACCTGAGTATGGTTCAGCCGACATCTCATTGATACGAGATAGTCCGTACTTCTTTTCCTAAAAGGAAAACTTAAAGAAATAAATAAACATAAATAAAAATAGAAAGAAAAAATAGAAAATGAAAATACATAAACTAACCACACCAATCGGAAAGGCATTCTATCCGAAGTTACAACCCGACTATAAATGGGATGAGAACGGACAATACTCCTGCAAGATTCACATTGATGATGAGGGCATATTCAATGAGTTCGCTGCAAATGTAGATAAACTTGTAGAGCAGGCCTACAAGGAAGAGCTTGTCAAACAAGGCAAGAAAAAGTTGAAGCAATTCAACACGCCTCCTATTCGTATCACTGATGATGGTGACAACGAGATCTACGCAAAGCAGGTAGCAAAGAAGCAGACTGCCAAAGGTGAGAGAACCTTTTCTATTGGCATCTATGATAGTCAAGGCAACAAGCTTCCAGCAGATACAAATGTTGGCAGTGGCTCACAAGTTAGAATGAGTGTTGAGCTTGCAACTTGGTATGTTCCTGCCCTTGGTTTTGGGTACAGTCTTAGACTACGTGCAGTCCAGGTTGTTGAGTTGGTTGAGTACAGTGGAGGTGGTGGAGACAATGCAGAGTCTTTTGGTTTTGATCAAGTCAAAGGGGGCTTTGTTGCTGAAGACACCGAACAAGAAGAAAGTGATGAAGAGAGCGAAGAAGCGAGTGAAACATCGTCGAGTGCAGTTCCGTTCTAAGTTTGAAAAAGATACAGCCCTCTCCCTTAAACGGGAGGGGGTTGAATTTGAGTACGAAACTTTGAAGATCAGTTACACCAAGCTGGCAACGTATACCCCTGACTTTATTTTTCCTAATGGTGTTATCATAGAAGCCAAGGGGTTTTTCAAGCCGAGTGATAGGACTAAGCATATTTTAATTGCTGAACAGACCAATTACGATATCAGATTCCTTTTCCAAAACGCATATAACCGACTCACAAAAAACAGTAACACGACATACGCAAAGTGGTGCGATAGGCATGGCTTTATGTGGTGTCATAAAAGGATACCGACTGAATGGACAACAATGACGCAGGATTCATAGAAACACATTTACCCTGTCCTGATTGCGACAGCAGTGATGCTTTGTGTGTAAATGAAAACGGAAGCACTAAGTGTTTTAGTTGTGGGAAGTACACTCCTGCTAAAACCGAAACAACCAAACCAATATTAGAAGTGAAAACGAAAAGAAAAGAAAACGATAATTTTTTATATGGGGATTTGTTACCCATAGCTCCTAGAGGGATACACCTCGATACCTGTAAGAAGTATGGTTACTACGTTGGTGACTACAAGGGAGAGAGAGTTCATATAGCCAACTACAGAAACTTTGAAGGTGAGTTAGTTGGTCAGAAGATAAGAGACAAAGACAAAAACTTTGAGATAAAGGGGAACATAACTGATTGTTTCTTTGGTCAGCATTTGTGGCCTAACGGAGGCAAGAAGTTAATTATATGTGAGGGCGAGATTGATTGCCTAACAGTCAGCCAACTGGGGTCTAACAAATATCCCTGCATCTCAATTCCATCAGGAACTAACAGTGCCAAGGGAGTCTTTAAGAAGAACCTAAAGTGGTTAGAATTGTTTGACGAAGTAGTCATCATGTTTGACATGGACGAGCCAGGACAGAAGGCAATGAGTGAGTGTGTTGGTATTCTTCCTCCTGGAAAAGCACTCATAGCAAAGCTTCCTGGAAAAGATCCTAATGAGTTATTGATGCAAGGCAAAGCACAGGATGTTGTTAGGGCCATGTTTGATGCGAAGAAGTGGAGTCCAACAAACATCATTGATGGTGCTGATTTATTTGAACGTATCTCCACAGTTAAAAAGAATGATTCAGTTCCGTATCCCTTCAAAGGACTTACGGAAAAAACAAAGGGCATTCGCAAGGGTGAAATTTCTCTGTTCTGTGCAGGAAGTGGTGTTGGAAAATCGCAAGTCTGTAGGCAGATTGCTCATCATCTACTCACTCAAACAAAAGATAAGAAGGTAGGCTACATAGCCCTCGAAGAAAACATTGAGCGATCTGCACAAGGTGTTCTTGGACTTGAGCTAGGAAAGCTATTGCACCTTGATGAGTTTGTTGTTGATGACAAGTACAGATCAGCCTTCAAGAAAACTGTTGGCTCTGGAAGGTTCTTTCTCTACGACCACTGGGGTTCTCTTAATACCGATCAGTTACTTTCGCACATTCGTTATTTAGTAAAGGCACTTGGAGTTGAGTACGTGGTTCTCGATCACATCTCGATTGTAGTGAGTGGAATGAGTGAGTCAGAGATGGGCAATGAAAGAAGAGCTATTGATGTTTTAATGACAAAACTAAGAACACTTGTTGAGGAATGTAACTTTGCACTTATACTTGTTAGCCACCTAAAGCGACCAGAAGGGAACCGAGGGTACGAAGACGGAATCATGCCTAACCTATCAGCACTTAGGGGCAGCCAAGCCCTCAGTCAACTAAGCGACATTTGCATAGCCCTTTCCAGGGATCTTCAAGGTGAAGATAAAAATACAACAAAGCTATCTGTTTTGAAGAACAGGTTCAGTGGGGAAACAGGACTTTGCAGTCACCTTGAGTACTGCCAAAGAACAGGAAGGTTAACCGAAACAGAAATATCAGAAGAATTTTAATATTATTACCATGAGTTACAAATATAACATCCTAATCAGTGACATAGAAACGAACGCAATAAAGAACTGGCAGACACTTGA
>CEUK01129228.1_pt1 | contig 26059 bp, 16 predicted proteins | sample 356451 | NCBI WGS metagenome assembly CEUK01 (sample SAMEA2622843, study PRJEB7988) | marine metagenome | isolation source: saline water (ENVO:00002010), including
GTTTTTTGCTGTTCTAAAAAAATTTAGCTTCTGTTTTAATTCCTTTCCTTTAACCTTTACAGCAAGCTCTCCATTTTGGAATGATTTTGCATCATAATACGACCTCATTTCTACTCTTCCTAAATACTTAGATTCAAATGTTGAATTATATCTGTAGAGGAAAAATGTTTCGTTTTCTGCCAAATAGGTAACATTGCATTGATCAAAACCCTTTATTTTTTTTAATTCAGGGAGTTCGTTTCTTTTGATTATAAACTTGCTTCCGTTCTTTAATCTTTTATTGGCAAAGTCATTCCATTTGGTAATTTTCACATTATAACCACTTGAATTTAAGTTTAAACCAGCGTTACTTATGAAGTGCAATTGTTCTTTATTTGACACATCTGTCCCACTCAAAAAACAATATATGTTTTTATGATCAATTGCATCAGTACAACTTGTTAGTATGCAAAGTAATAGTATAAATAACGTGAATAGATTTTTCATAAAAAGGCAAAAATAATCATAATTTAGACCCGGTAAAATTATAATTCTATAAGCTCGAAGGATTTTTTTATTTCTTTTAACTATTTTGCTTTCGTGAAATAATTCTTTTCTGCTTTAACATATCGCAATGGGTAAAGTATATGTTTATTTTGGGTTTATTTTTATTACTGTTGCTGTTATAGCGTATCCAAAAATGAAAATTTATTTAGCACCAAAGGTAAAATCGAATTTAGTTTTGTATTCGATTTTAGCCTCTATACTTCTTGGAGGTTTAATTACATTGTTTGGGTATTACTTCATTATCATCCGAAAAAATTGAGTCTGCACTATATTTGATATTTATAAAATTTCATTTCGTGACCACCAACTTATTCAGGTTATTTGATATTTTTGCGTAATGCTAAAAAATATCAATATACTCATATTTCTTTGCTTTCATTTTGTTGTTTTTTTAAGTTGTACTTCTCAATCAATTAATGTAACGTCTGATTTTACTATTGATTTTGAATCGGTTTCATTTACAGACTCTACGTCTTCATACTCAGGAAAACATATACAAAATCATTCTTTTCAGGGTGAAAAAGCACTAACTCTTCCTGAAAAACAAAACAAATTACAATTTGATATTGATCTTGAGCCAAAAAGCGTTTACAAGATTTCATGCTGGAAAAAAGGCAAGGTTAGAGTTAGTTCAAAGATTAAATCCGAGAATCACACTGTTAACTTAAAGGAAAACCTTAGTTATAAAAATAAAAATGGTTGGAATAAAATAGAGTTGCTCGTGAACACCTCTTGGTGGGACGCTTCAGTAAATAGTGTTGTTAAAATTGAAAACATTGGTAAAGACAGCGCTTTCATTGATGAAGTTGTGGTTGAGAGATTGCTTAATAATAAAGCTGATTTTTCATTTGCAATAAAGAACAAGGACATCAACAAATTAATTGGATACCGGAATAAAGCTTTTCATTCACCATATATCAAGTCAAAATACAAACGAAAAGTCAATGCTAACCTGAATGGAGAAGAGGTAAAGTTCAAACTTAAAGGTGATTGGACAGACCACATTAATACGGGAGTATGGTCCCTTAAAACCTTTGGTAAAAAGCCTATTGCCGGAGATTTAGTAACCGCAACATTTCAAAATGTTAAAACACGAAATTTATTAAAAGAATGGACTTTTATCAACTTGTGTAAAGCTGCGGGAATTATTACTCCTAATTATGAAGTCGTTACCGTTGCTGTTAATGAGGGAGCTCCTTTTGTATGCGCTCTTGAAGAGAATTTTTCCGATAATTTTATTTATCGTAAAAGAGGCTATTACGCTCCTGTACTAAGACTTTATGAAGATTTTTTGTTCCCTCACTGGGTATATGGATGGGGTCATGAAAAAGTGACTATTCCAGAAATTAATCATTCCTATATTTATTGCTTTGATACGAAAAAATACAGTGAAGGAGAATTAAAAAAAGAATTTGATAGTGATGCTTCAATACTAAAGCAATTCATTACAGAGGATTCTATTATGCATCTTATCGATCAAGAGAAGTGGGCTGAATTCTTAGCCATTCAGGCACTTACTAAATCGTACCACAACTTAACCTGGCACAATACCAGATGGTTTGTGAATGACAAAGACTTAATTGAGCCTGTTGCATACGACGGGAACACTCAAAATGGAGAAACTGAGCACTGGTTTGGTGGCCTTTATGGAGATTTAAACCGTTACTTAAACGTAGGGTCTACTGTTGCTGTCAATTTCAATAATAAGTTGTTTATGAATGCTGAGTTTATGAAACTCTACAAGACAAAACTGGCTATGTACTCAGACGAGGTCTTTTTAAGGGAACGATTGTCAAACTTCTCAAAAGATATGGAAAAGTCTTTGAGCAAGATTCAAAGGTATTATGACTATGATTACAATACAGACTATTTATTTAAGTCTGCTGAAAAGCTAAAGAAAGCGTTAAAAAACATTGACAATTCCAACTGGTTTGGAAAGGAGAATATTTTTAATGTTGATTTTAAGTCTGGCAATGCTCCTCTTAATAAAACATATGCAGAGAATTTAATCCGCGGATACATTACTGATGGGAAGTTGCGAATAATAAATGGAGTTGCTGAACAGATTACCTTATCAAATAAAACCAATGACAAAACTCACCTGGTTAAGGGGAATGATGAGATTACTATTGATTACAACAAAGACTACAACTGGTATATACAAGTTGAAAGTGATTTGGTTAAATTACCGATAGTTTCCTGGACTCCGTTAAAGTAAATCTTTCTTGTTGAGCAAGATGATGTTTTTGATTAAGGACATCATGATTTAATATTTTTTCACTACAAATTCAACTCGTCTGTTGAAGGCCCTTCCTGCTTCTGTTGTATTGGATTTATTGGGTTTTGTTTGGCCAAAACCTTTTGCAGAGAGTCTTTTGTCTGGAATACCACTGGAAATTAAGAAGTTCATTACAGATTCTGCACGATTCTGAGAAAGTATTAAGTTCTTTTCTGAATCTCCAACATTATCGGTATGCCCATGAATTTCAATCTGCATGGATGATTTAAGCTTTAGATAATGTACCAACTCATCCAGTATATCCATACTTTTTCCATTCAAAATAAATGAATTGGTTGCAAAATTAACTTCATTTAAACGAATGGGATTATTTTTTGATAAAGTCTCAATTTTTATAGGTTCTTTAGGGTATACTTTTTTGGCGCCATCAACTTCATCTGGATCAATCTCTACAACTTTTGTTGAGAACGCTTTGTCATCACCTGTAGCTGAAACTACAAAACGTTGTTTTTCATTTTCTTCCTTTTTCCTGGGAACAACCTTTTGTTTTCCTTCAACATCAATCACCTCCTGGTCTGAAGAGACCACAACGTCTTTCCCATTAATTTCTCGAACTTTATCACTTTTCTTAATTACTTTTTCTTTTCCGTTAATTTCAACTACTCGCTCATCTTTTGCAATCACCTCTTCCTTTTTGTTAACAGAAACAATTTTACCTCCCGGGGGTATGAGAACTTCTTTCCCTCCTAACTTTTTTACTTCACTACCGTAATCAGCTTCAACATCTTCACCGTTTACTGAAAGAGTTATTTTTTCTGGTTCTATTTCCTTTTTGTTGGGATCTTTTAAGGGCATTACAACTACATACTCTCCAGTTTCTTCATCAACCAAACCTTCATGCACTTCTCCTGTTTTTTTATCCGTTACTGAAATCTTACCATTTTTAACGGGAGTACCATTTTCATCTTTTAAGCTTCCCTTCATCATGACTACCTTTTCCGGACGAGCTTTTTTATGCAAACCAAAAGAAACCAAATTAAGTCCTCCTGTTTCAGCAACCCCTTGATCACCTTGAGTGAAATAAGCTGTTTTCCCATCTAAGCTGACTATTAGCCCATGCTCATCTTTATCGGTATTAATTGGATACCCAATGTTTTTTGGCTTTATCCAATTTCCGTTCTTGTCCATACGGGTGTAATATATGTCGTAACCACCTATACCTGGATGTCCGTCAGATGCAAAATAGAGTGTTTTACTGTCCGTATGCAGAAAAGGCGTCTTTTCCTGTCCTTTTGTGTTTACCAATGGACCCAAATTTTTCGGTGGTCCCCACCTTCCGTTTTCATCCTTTAATGTATAAAATAAGTCAAGCGTGAAAGTTTCATCATCTCCTTTACCACGTGGTGTACTGGACAATCGTGCTGATGAAAAGACCATAAGTTTTCCATCTGAGGATATTGTGGGCTGTCCTTCCCATGTAGGTTGACCTTGTTCGTTATTAATACTGCCAACGCTTTTTAATGGCCCCCACTGTCCATTCCTGTAATTGGTTTTCATCAACTCGGTATTGTTGTACCCGTTTCCCCGCAGAGGTACCATAAGCATATTCGCAGTTATATACATGGTTTTGTTATCCGGAGTTAAACAAGCTCCTCCCAACCCTTTAAGTTTATTGTTTCCACCAACATCCAATATAGGTTGCATGTGCATATTAAAAGGTTTAGCTAAAGTCATGCCTCTTGAGAAAGAATCTATGGTCATGGCTTTACTTCGTGTAAAATATTCTCTGCCTTCGTTTCCTGGAGTTCCAACAGGTAAAGTGATGTCTGATAACGTGTTTCGCTTTCTTGTAAAATAGGCCCATTCATTGTCCGGGGATAACATTGGGAGATATTCGTCGTGCTCAGTGGATACTCCTTTTACATTTCGGGGATTAAAATCAACTGGATTTGATAACAATTCTTTTCGTACGAAAAACTCATCTCTCAACTGAGTGGCAATTTTTTTGTACTCTCTTGGGGGTTCTGTTTCATTCTCTAAATAATCTTTAAAATAAACTGCTGCTATCGAATCTTTTCCTTCCTCGTGATTCATTCTGCCTAACCAGTAATATGCCAGATGACCCTGATATGCAGGACAGGTTTCTGAAAGTTTGGTAAACCATTCTTTTGCACTATCTCTCACATTCATTTTTAGATCAGGACGCATAGTTTTGTATGAGCTTTGTTGGTAATGCCCTGCTATAAATGCAATTAATTCTGGATAGGTATTGTATTTATTCACCAACTCTTTCATTTGAAAGATTGTCCCACTTCGATCCATAGGATAATCGAAATCGCGCATTTTTTTAAATTTACGCTCTGCTTTTTTGTTGGAATAATCAGCACAGTTCCCTCTATCTTGACCCAGAAGAGTGAAACTTGTTAAAACACTTGCTATTATTAATAATCTTCTCACTGGTAATTAAAATTATAGGTTTGACGAATAAACGCGAACATTTGTTTTAATAAATTCATTTTTTATTTCAACACATGTTGGTTAACGTCCAAATTTATCTTTCAAAAGCCCTTTGGCCTTATCTTTTAATTCCTCTTTTGCTTTGTTTTTTGCATTTTCAGCTTCTTGTTTGATTTTACTATCGGCCTCTTTTTTTAACCTCTCTACTTCTGCTTTTGCCTTTTCTTCAGTTTCTTTTTTTAGTTTTTCTGCCTCTTCCCGTGCTTTCATTTTGGCTTTGTTAAGCTCTTCTTGAGCTTGCGCTTTTAATTTGCCAATTTGTTCATTGACCATTTCTTTGGCCGTGTTTTTTACTGAAGAACTGCCTGATGTGCCGGCTATTTGTGCTTTGTATATTGGTTTTTTCATGGTTCCTGTAGCTTGAACATTCACGTTAATGTATTCACCTAAAGAAATATCCATGCCGTTTTTTCCTGCTATACTTTGAAGTAATCCTGCAACATTATTTATAGCGGAGCCTAACTCAGCCCTGGGGATTTTTAAGGCATAGTTATAATTAATGTCTCCTTCAAATGTGGAATAGCCACTAACTTTTCCTTTTATTTTACCTACGTTCAAATCAAAAGGATAAGTGTGTAATTTTCCGTTTACAAATTCATAATCAATTTTAACATCTTCGGCCTGGACAGAAGTAATCTTTTTGTTTTTTAAGCCAAGACTATTCACAACATTTCTCCACGTGTCGGTTTCGACAAATCCTAAATTCGTGGTTTTTAAAAAGCCTTTTCCATTCATAGTATTATAAATTGGTGCCAACGTGTCATCAAGCTCCGTTGTGAATTGAAATTCTGTATGAAATTCACCTTGAGCCTTTTCAGCTATTGGAATCATTTTCTTTACTGGATTAAATGCTAAGTAGGCTTCTTTGATTTCCATTCCGTCAATTATTAAATCTAAACGTGTAGATGGATGTGACATATTTTGTGTGTTGTACTCTCCGTCAATATGTATTAATCCGTGATATATCTTCATAGAGGCTTTATGAAAATGCGCAATACCATTTTCAAGTTTTATCTGGCCACTAAAATCCTTGATTGGCATGTCTTCAAAGTCAATCTTATCAAAAGTTGAATTTAAAGTAAAATCAATATTTTGGGGAATTTCAATTGCTTCCATGGGTCCTTCAAGAATAGAGTCTTGCGCATCTTCTACATTATGAATTGCCTCGGAAACTTCATCTTCAGAGGACGGCAAGGTATCTTCTTCAGCAAATTCATTTAAATCGAAAAAACCAGAGTGAATCCTGAACTCTCCTACTAATGTAGAGTCGTGAAAAACATAGGGCAATATGTTGTCAATTCGTCCATTGGCTACCAGGTCACTTTTCCCTATTTGTATATCAAAATTACTTACCTCGAAGTAGTTTGGAGAAAAGTTCAAGTATCCTGTTTTTACCAATGTTGCGGGAAGACCCTCAGATGTATACACCAGATTATCTAATATTATACTACCTACAGATTTAAATTCTTCATATTTTTCATTTTCAATTGAACTTAGTAATCCGCCAAATTCAAAGTTTGCATTTATTTTACCTTGATACCCCTCTCCTTCATCAACAGGAATTGCCTGGGCTATTTTTTCCAAATCGATTTTTGAATGCACTTCTCCTTTTATTTTAGGATCGGATTCAATTTGAGTTAAGAAAAATTTTAAATCAATAGGATTTTCAGCTATTTCAAGGTGGAATAATTTTAAATCCACTGTAGCATTATCCAGCTGTCCTGTTTTGTTATCTATGGCTAAATCCATATTTATATTTTCAATAGACTCAGGTAAGTCTGGATAGTGCATATAGGCATTATTGACTCCAAAATCAACATCAAACCCAGGAAGGTTTTCATCGTCCATTTTTCCTTTAATATGGGCTACTAAGTTGAATTCCCCTTTTGTTTCCAACCCCTCTAAATCCGTTAAGAAAGATGCGGGTGTAATTGACAAAACATCTTTGAAATTATTATCCTTAGCGAGGATGGTTAAATCAAAATCCATATGGTCTTCGGGCATGCCTAAATCTCCATGCACACCAATTTTTAAGTCATTCAACTGGATTACATTTTCTTTAAAATGGAAGGCCATTTCTGCAAGATCAGCAGCAATTTGAATGGTTGATTCCATACGCAACTGATTGGCTAATCGCTCTCCTTCCAAATCAAAAAGGATGGACTCTATGCCGGTTTGTAGATTGATTTCAGTTGAATCATTTACCAGGTGCATATTTCCAGATTGATTCAGACCTTTAACAATGGCTACCATTTCCGACTCTAAATCAACATAGGATAAGTTTACATTGGTAATTGAAAACGACTTCAAACCTGCAATGAAATTTTCTGTTTCACCAACATCTGCGGATATTTCGTCTTCTTCAATATATTCTTCTGTTTCAATTGATAACGAATCCTCCAGTGCAATATCCCAGTTTGCAGTTCCATCTTTTAATACTTTAACATTTGCTGTTAAGTCTGATATATTAAAAATGGAAGCAGTGTATTCACCATCGATTACGCTCAATACATTTAACTCAATATTAATATTCCCTATATGAGCTAAAGTATCACCTTCAAAGGGACTTTTATTAATGACACTAATGTCATTTATTTCAAATAGAAAATTGGGGAAAGAACTAATTAAAGACAGGTCAAATTCACCAAAGTAAACTTTTGCATTTACCGATTCATTAACAATTTCTTCGATCTTTTCGACAATTTTCCCCTTGAAAAGTATTGGAGAAATTACAATCGCTAAAATCAAAACAAGAATCAGAACTGCAAAATATTTAAATACTGTCTTTATGGTTTTCATGGTAATTTGTTTTGTTATCTATTTTAACGTTTACTCCATTTTTTTATTCTCACTTTTTGATCCAATTACAGTGGCTACCATAGCGTCACCTGTAACATTAACAACAGTTCGGCACATGTCTAATAATCTGTCTACTCCTATTATCAAAGCTATCCCAACCATTGGAACACCTAAATGACCCAAAACGATTGCCAACATAACCATGCCTGCTCCAGGAACTGCTGCAGAGCCAATACTGGCCAGTGTTGCGGTTAAAACAATGGAAAGCTGATCCATTAGACCCAGATCCATTTGATATACATTGGCTATAAAAACCGCCGCTACTGCCTGATAGCAGCTGGTACCGTCCATATTGATTGTTGCTCCCAGAGGAAGTACAAAACTGGTGACTTCTTTATCTACACCTACTTTGTTTTTGACACAATCCATCGTAACAGGCAGTGTTGCAGCACTGGAACTTGTTGAAAAAGCAAGTAGCTGAGCTGGAGCAATTGCTTTTAAAAACTCGCCGGGACGTTTTCTGCCAAAAATAAATGCCAGAAAAACAGAGATAATAATAACTAAAAGCAGGGCTGTTATTACAGCCAGTGAATATTCACCTATTGCTGCGATTAATTCAGAAAAATGGTTACTGTTCTGAACAAATACATTCGAAATTAAAGCGAATGTTCCTAATGGAGCAAGATACATTAGATAGTCCACAATTTTCAAAATCACCTCATTGGTGCCTTCAAAAAAACGTTTAACAGGACTTGCTTTTTCTTTATTTATTGAAAGTAATGCAACACCAAACAAAACAGCAAAGAAAATTACCTGCAGCATGTTTTTGTTTTTTGTTGCCGCATAAAAAACATTTTCGGGTACTAAATCCACTAAAAATTTAAGTGGTCCATCATTTTTTACCGATTGAGCATTGGAGATATTTTCGCCTGCTTTATCTGAATAAGATTGAATTATTTCCTGTCCCATTTCGTAGGAAATTGCTTCCCATGGCTTGAAAATATTTACAATTATTAACCCACAGGATATTGCTATAACGGTTGTAAGCAAATATATCCCAATGGTTTTACCTCCCATTTTTCCCAGTTTAGCAACATCACTAAGGGAAGCTATTCCATTAACCAATGAAAAAAGTACTAAAGGAACAGCAATGAGTTTTAAGCTATTTACAAAAATCTCTCCCCATGGATGAATCCAACTGGACGTAAAGGCTTGAAATTGCTCTGTTTCTTCGGCAAATAAGCTTACTCCCCCTCCATACAGTAAACCACAAAGTAATCCTATTAAGATTTGCCAATGTAAGGGGAACTTTCGTTTCATAAATACTTAGAGTAAGTCGCTAATCTTGTTGGTTTTAGCTATTAATACAGCGTCGAGTATTGCTAAAGCCGCCATGGCTTCTACAATAGGCACTGCTCTCGGAACAACACATGGATCATGTCGTCCTCTGCCTGAAACGGTTACTTTTTCACCTTCCTCATTAATGGAGTCCTGATCGATCATTATAGTGGCTACTGGTTTAAAAGCCGTTCTAAAATATATATCCTGTCCATTGGATATTCCTCCTTGTATTCCACCAGAGTTATTGGTTTTGGTAATTGTTTTTCCATCAACGGTTTCAAAAACATCATTATGCTCAGAACCTTTTTGTTTAACCCCCTCAAAACCAGAACCGTACTCAAATCCTTTTACAGCGTTAATTGAAAGCATTGCTTTACCTAATTCGGCATGCAGTTTATCAAAAACAGGTTCACCCAATCCTGGAGGAACGTTCTTAATAACGCATTCAACTACCCCCCCTATGGTATCACCTTCTTTGCGAATTTGCATGATGTGGTCAATCATTTTTTGTGATACGGACTCATCGGGACAGCGAACAATGGTGTCCTCAATTTTGTTCAAATCTACTTCGTGTGCCTGCTGATTCATTTTAATGGCTCCTACCTGAGAAACGTAACCGTATATTGAAATACCAAAGTGATTCAGAACAAGCTTTGCAATAGCGCCAGCCACAACTCTGGCAACAGTTTCTCTTGCCGATGACCTTCCTCCTCCCCGATAATCTCTTACTCCGAATTTTTCCGTAAAAGTATAGTCTGCATGGGAGGGGCGAAATTTGTCTTTAATGTGGTCGTAGTCTCTGGACTTTTGATTGTCGTTTTCAATTACAAAACCAATTGGAGTTCCCGTAGATTTACCTTCAAAAATTCCAGAATAGAACTTTACTTTATCGCCTTCTTTTCTTTGTGTAACTATTTTACTTTGTCCTGGTTTTCTTCTGTCAAGCTCTGCCTGAATGAAGGTTTCATTTATTTCAATGCCTGCCGGGCATCCATCAATAACTCCTCCTAATCCTGGTCCATGTGATTCTCCAAAAGTGGAAACTTTAAATAATTTTCCGTAAATACTTCCTGCCATAATGGTGTGAAATTAGTAAAATTCAATAGCTTAGATGGTATGAATAGACTAAATTTTACAAATGTTTTTATGAGAGTTTTTCAACTCAGAATATCTTTATTCGCTCTTTTTTTACTAATATGTTTGTTTTTAGTGAGTTGCGGGGATAAACCCTTGAAAACCGGCTATATAGATATTAACCAAATTAACAAGGAATATAAACTTGCTGTTCAATACAATAAATACATTAAAGGGATTGAGGAAACAGCTTCTTTGGAACTTATTGCAATTAAAAAAGAAATCCAGATATTGGAGGATACAATAAGAGGGTTCAACAGGAACGGGAAAACGATAGATCAAGACATTCTTCAAAAATTTTACAAACTCCAGAAACATTTCGAATTTCAGCAGAATGCTTCTCGAAAAGAAATTGAAGACTCTGTTAAGGTTTACACAGAAAGATTAAATATTGAGATAAACAAGCATGTTTATGAGTATGCTCAGAAAAATGGATATGATTATGTGTATTCACCGGCTGGAACAGGTACATTTATGTATGCAGATTCGAATTTAAACATCACCAAGAAGGTTGTTTATTATCTGAATTCCAGGTAGTTGCACTTATCAAAGACGCAGTGTTTAAATCACTATCCTCAAGGAATAAGCTTGATTGAGTTTTTTTATTAATTTTGAAGTAAATCGTAAAACACCTTTTTATGGGATGGTTTAAGAGAATGAAAGACAACATTGCTACGCCTACGATAGCAAAAAAGGAAACCCCTGAAGGCCTTTGGTATCAATGCAAGAAGTGTAAGGTTATGATGTCGGCAGAAGAGCATAAGGAAAATTTTTGGGTATGCCCTACATGTGAACATCATGAAAGAATTAACTCTGGTGAATACTTCTCTTTCCTTTTCGATAGCGGAAAATATACAGAGCTCAGTCCAAAACTAATTTCGGGTGACCCTCTGAAGTTTGAAGACACAAAAAAATATAAAGACCGCCTGATTGCAGCAAAATCAAAAACAGGACTACACGATGCCATCAGCACGGCTTATGGAAAAATGGAAGATATCGACGTGGTCATTGCCTGTATGAATTTCAACTTTATTGGAGGTTCTATGGGTTCTGTTGTTGGTGAAAAGATATCAAGGGCTATAGACCACTGCATAAAATATAATAAGCCGTTTATACTCATATCAAAATCCGGAGGTGCGAGAATGATGGAGGCCGCCCTATCGCTTATGCAAATGGCTAAAACCTCTGCGAAACTTACATTACTGGCTGAGGCAGGCTTACCGTTTATTTCATTTTTAACGGATCCTACCACTGGAGGCGTTACTGCATCTTACGCCATGTTAGGTGACATTAATGTAAGTGAGCCAAATGCTTTAATTGGATTCGCTGGTCCAAGAGTAGTTAAAGAAACTATTGGTAGAGAATTACCGAAAGGATTTCAAACAGCAGAGTTTGTATTGGAGCACGGTTTCTTAGATTACATTGTTGATCGAAAAAACATGAAAGCAAAGTTGGCTCAATCTATTCGATTGTTTATGAATTAATTAATTCTTAACGTACATTATAAAAAACGCCCTGGAAATTCCATGGCGTTTTTAGTTTACCTACTTATAGTTGACGGGTGTTTTACCAATTTTGTGCAATTTTGGACTTGAAGTACCTTTAGAACCAGAGGAAGAACCAGATCCTGAGGAACTTGATGAACTTCCAGAACTATTTGATTTTGGTATTCTTATACTATTTGATATACTTCTTCCATAAGAATATCTTACGGGTCTTGAGCAGTTTGAACTATTATTCTCCTCGATTAAATAATTATTTGAACTGCGGCATAAAACAGAACCCAGCTCCATTAAAGAAAGGTTCACTTTAAATCCGGCACTCAGTGTGATTAAAAAAGGAGACGACGTATTTTCTAAATAATCAATATATTCTCCATCAAAGCTAAAAGAGTCAAAGTTTATATAATCAACCGGATCGGTTCCCTTCAAAACACTCACGCCAAAATCAAATAAAACCCCTTCTGTAATTTTAATATAAGCACCAAATTGAGCACCGTACTGTAAAACATTTCTGGTCATCAATGTTTCTCTCCAATAGCTTGTGAAATCTTCTTGTATAGTAGCGAAACTCAGATATTCCTGTGTGTAATAAATAGCTCTACCTGCATTTATTCCAAAGTAGTACCTGAATTCTTTGTGCTCAAATATTCCATTTAATTTAAAGTGCCAATTATACCAGTTGTTGCTCAAAGTATAATCTCCCAAAGTTAGTTCAGTCATTTCAGAACCGTTTTGATTAATTAACCAATTAAATCCATACTCGATTCCCATTTCATTCGGCCCCATATAGGTATAGCCTAATCCAAATTTACCTCCCCAACCATTGCTGTATTGATTTTTGTCAAAATTGAATAAGGGCGCTGAAATCAGTCCGCTTGCAGAAAAATCAAGCTGTGCAGAACCTACAAACGATAGAGAAATACAAAAGAGCAATACTAAATACTTTTTCATGATGGTGAGTTTGTTAATTAACAAAATATTAACAAACATCGTGCCGAACCAAAGGCTGTTCTAATGTAAACCATTTGAAAACTCAACATTAAGTTTTTGTAGTGAGGTACTAATTGATTTTTTTTTCTGTTCCTGATAAAATTATGAGATTATGAAAAATGATAATGGAAATTCTATCGAAAGGTATCGATCACTTTTTTTACTTATTGGTTTATCTGCCAGCTTAAGCTTTTGTTTTTTAGCATTTGAATGGAAATCCTATGCCATAGTCAAAAATAATGTTTGGATTCCCCTCGATGATTACGCAGACACGCTTGACCCCACGCCTATTGTTTCTATTCCTCAACCGAAGCCGTTTTTGCCTAAATTTCAAACGAAAAGTAACCGCATTGAGCCGGTTGATTTTACTGTTGCCAAGATAGAAAATTTGGATTTCATGGAAGAAATAAAAAATCTATCAAACAACAACTACTTAAATCATGATATATCGAATGATTTTTTTGACGATGATGGCATGGAAGAACTTGTTCCTCTTCCATTTAAACCGGATATTTCCATACCCGGCATTTACCCGATACTTAAAAACAATAAGTGTCAAAATTCATCTTCCAATAGAGAGCAATATATCTGCTCGATTGAAGTAATAAAAAATCGATTGAAGAATCAACTATACACACCTGATTATATAATTGGAGATATACGTTTTTCGGTAGACTTTAAAATTGATACTCTTGGCAGGATTGTTCAAATTAAAGTGATAGGTTCTGAAAACAATCTGATTGAAAGGTCAGCAAAAGAAATCCTGTCGAATCTCCCGCTTTTTACACCTCCAGTATTAAATGGAGAAAAACGGGTGATGAAAACATCTATTAACGTTAAAATAAAAAATAATTGATTTCAGCTTTATTAACAACTTCTTGCTTTGTGAGACGGTTATTAATCGTTACCTTGTAGATTCTAAGTAATTCGAAAATAATGAGAAGTTTCATTTTATTTGTGCTGGTTCTTTCGGGACTCTCACTTCAACTTAATGGACAAAAAAAGTCCAGCTTACTTTGGGAAATTTCGGGTAATGGCTTAAAAAAGAAATCCTATCTATACGGAACTATGCATGTGAGTAACAAAATTGCTTTTCATTTAGGCGACACATTCTTTATAGCTCTTGAAAAATCAGATTTGGTTTGTTTAGAGTCTGACCCCGGAAAATGGATTGAAGAAATGTACAGCTCAGATAATGGCTCCATGATGGTTAAGCACAATAGCTATTATGGGTATAACAAAAGTAATTTTTATGAAAACCTGGTAAGTTTCGATGAACCTGAAAAAAAAGATCTGGAAAAAGCGTTAAGACAGAAACACTCTTTAGAAAATGGGTTTCTTTACAGAGGATCAAATTACAATGAAGAGTATGAGGAAAACACTTATTTAGACCTGTTTATATATCAATATGCACGAAAAAATAAAATTGATGTTTTAAATCTGGAAGATTTTGAAGAAACGAACCGTTTGCAAATACTTTCAATGCTACCAGATGAGGATGAGGATGAGGATGAGGAAAAACAAAAAAAGAAAAATAAAAAAAGTTATTATTCAAAATGGAACAAGTACATGAGTGTCAGAGAGGCAATGGAAGATGCTTATCGAAATGGTCAACTGGACATAATAGATTCGATAACTAAAATGACCTCCAAATCGGATATGTACCTTCATTATTTCCTGCATGAACGAAATAAAATCATGGCTAAAGGAATAGATACTTTAGCAAAAGACAAAAGTATATTTATAGGTATAGGAGCTGCCCATCTTCCTGGAGAAAAAGGAGTAATCAATCTATTAAAGGAAAAGGGATATACATTGCGACCCATAGTTCGAAACAAATCTGTTTTAGCAAAGAAAAAGAAAAATGATATTGAAAAGATTTTTTTAGACATACCTTACCAAGAACAAACTACTAAGGATGGGTTTATTTCTTTGAATTTGCCGGGGAAACTATATGAAACAAATGGACAGTCCGGAGACTTACAGTATTTTTATCCCGATATGGCCAATGGTGGTAATTTTTTCATTTCCAGATTTCAAACTTTTTATCCCCTTAATGAAACATCTCCTGTTCAATGGCAACTAAAAATTGACTCACTTCTTTTTGAAAACATAGAAGGAAAAATAATTGAACAGGAAGAATTAAAAGTTTCTGGATTTAATGCCATTAAAATTTTAAACGAAACAAGAAAAGGAGATTATCAAAAAAGATTAATTGTGTTTACACCTTTAGAAATTATATTCTTCAAAATGTCTGGAACCGGAGAATGGGCGAAGAAATATGGTGATCAATTTGTTAATTCAGTTAAGATTAATCTTCCTCTTTATGAATCCACGAAATATGTATCCCATTTAAATGACTACGAATTAACTTTCCCCGGCCCTACTATAAATACTGTTCATGCTTTTGATATTTCGAATTCGCCTCCTAAATATAACGTTCAATGTTACACTCCATCAGACAGTTCTTTTTATCTTTTGCAAACCGATTGGTTGACGGATTTCGATTACATTGAAGAAGACACCTTTGAACTTAACTACCTTTTTACTGTTTTTGCCAATCAACTGGACTCTGTTAAAGCGACTATAACAACCGAAGTAAATGAGAATAACGCATCAGGATATATTGTAAACCAAAATGGTGACTCTATTTTTTTAAAGTCCTTTATCTGGAAAAACTTTTACTACTTACTGGCGGCTAAAACTTCATATCGAAAAGCAAAAAGTTTCTTTAACTCATTCAAATTAACCAATAATTATAAGGAAGACGAATACGTACATTATCATGATACTGTTCTTCGATACACTGTTTCAACACCAGTAATTCCTCCAAAGATGGAAGACCTTTACAATTATGTAAGAAAACAGTCTGCATCAGAAAAAAAGGAAGATTGGGATTATATAAAAGAATATAGAAATTTTTTCTACAAAAAGAACTATGAAACAATAAAAGTAAAATACTTAAAACATAGTGATTATTACCATTTTAAAACATTGGAAGAGTTTTGGAAGGATGAGCTGGAAAACTATTTAGACGGAGAGTATGCTATCATAAAGGAAGAATATGATAACAACGACTCTACCCCTACTTCTCATGTAATCGTTTCAGATACAGGAAGTCAAAAAGTAGTTGAAATAATGACTATTATCAACAAAGGGGTTGTTTATACTGTAAGGGCAGCATATAATTCGGCGCAACCTCGATCAAGATTCATATCTACATTCTTTGAAACCTTTAGACCTGACACGGATACTCTATTGGGTAAAACAATTACTGTTTCAAATGCTCCAATGTTTTTTGCTGATTTATCAAGTGGTGATTCCACAAGTATTGAACGAGCTGTAAACCTTACCAATAGAATAACATTTTCTAAAGAACATGTTGATAGTATGATTTGGTATATTGATAATTTTGAATTTCCAGATGATGACGAAGAAGGCACGGCGAATTATTTAATCCAGCAGTTGGGATATATTAAGCACCCGGCAATAGTTAAATATCTAAAAGAAAAATACGAGTCTTCAACTGATGATTTTGAAAGACAATTTTCAGTGTTAAAAGCTCTTGCAAAATATGGTACTAAAAAATCTTATATGGCAATGAATAAGTTAATTTTGCAGGAACCTCCTATCACAAGAAACGAAAACCCGATTGAAACATTTTTTTACTATCTGGATGATTCTCTATCACTAACTTCCAAGTTATACCCAGATATATGGGATTTAATGTTATACAAAGATTACAGAGAATCCGTTTACAGTATAAGCGCAATGCTTTTAGACAGCGGTCTCATTAAAGCAAGTTCCTACAAACGGGAAAAGCCATTAATATTAAGAGAAGCAAAAGGAACAACTACCATAAATAAATCCGGTTACAATAACTCACACTCATCATCTGTTCGCTTAAAAGACACAGATATAATCTGGAGTTTTGGGAATAAACACGAATATCCAATAAGTACCATAGATCAATATGCTATAACAGGGTATTTAAAACTTCTCATGCCTTATTATAAAAAGGATAAAAAAGTATCAGATTATGTAAATTCCCTGTTGGTTCATGAAGATATGACTTACCGGTTTGTGGCAACTATTATGCTTACCGAGATTAATCAACCCGTTCATGATAGTTTATATCTAAACTTATCAAAAAGCCCAGACTTTAGATTTGCTTTTTATAAAGCACTTAAATTTATTGGAAAGGAAGAAAAATTCAGTCAAGATTATCTCTCTCAGGAACAATTGATGGAGTCGGCAGTTTCTGCATCATCGTCAATTGATGAGGAAGACAGTTTGAAATTTGTGCAAAAAAGATACATTAAAAACAAGTATGATGAAGGTTATGTTTATTTCTTTAAACACCAATCGGATCACAACAACAAGTGGTACATCCACTACGCGGGATTACAGCCAAAAGACACTACTCAAATTAATTCAAAAACAGATCTTGATTACATTGAAAGAAAGGCTTCTTCTGTTTACACAGAACATGAAATAAATAAAGAAATAGACGATTGGGTAAAATACTTAAATCTTATTGGTAGAGAAAGAGCAGCGAATAAATCAAGCTCCGAATATTCATATTATGATTAATTAATTTACCTTTTTTAGTCATAAACATTAAGCTGATCACAAGCTTTTATTCAATATATCCTTGATGTTTTCCAATAACTCTACGGAAGCGTCAATCTCATCTTTTCGTATAGAAACAGATTCAATATTTGCTCCAATTGGTATTCCCTTGTTTAATGAAAAAGTCACTAATTCCTTGAAAGTTCGGACACAAGTATCTATTGAAGCGCCAAGTATATCTTCCGAATGTGTTAAATCATTTTTTAACCATCTTGGGAAATGTATTCCCAACCATTTCATGAATTCCATAGTTTTCTTCGATCCACATGGAGAAAATGTCATCATTACAGGAACGATTGGGAGATTATTTGATTTTGAGTAATAATAGTAGTCGGACAACATATTTTTTGAAGCTTCTATATTGTAAACAGCTTGTGTGGTAAAATAACTCGCGCCATTTTTAATTTTAGAAGCGATTCTAAGGTGTTCATCCTTTTTAGCAAAATGACGCTCTGGTATGGCAACTCCCCCAACAAGCATATCAGAAGCAAATTCATTTCTTAAGCTATATGCTTTTTCCAGAGACACCTTTGAAGACTGAGAACTCGAAGAATTCCCTATAAATACACCTAAATCACCCTTATTTACATTATTCTGCATCCAACTTTTCAATGAATCCTCTGAATGTTTCCCAACTACTTGAAAAAGTACTTTTGGTAAATCCAGGCCAGAAAGAAAATCCCCACTATATTTTTGGGGTTCAAAAGTAGGCAAAAATGGAAAAGGACGGACCTCATTATTGCGGGCAGATTCATCCTGGATGTCATACAAAACAACACCATCAATATCAAGTCTTTTAATTCGCTCTATATGTTTAGAAGCAATTTCTTTTATATTATCAAGATTTGAATTTTCCTTTGGTGGCGTCATACCATACAAAACAATGCCAGACTCCTTATTTAAAATCTTATCCTTTAACATATTTATTTTACATTTTACTATCCTCAATACTCTCTAAAAAACGATCAATTTTTTCAATGACTGTTTTTAGATTTTCCTTTACAAATGGTGATTTTAATTTTGCCTGCTCTACTAATTTGGTAAAAGGCAGACTTCCTCCCAAATCACATAGGTGCAGGTAGTCATTCCATGCAGAATTGAAATCCTGTTCACTTTTCTCCCAAAACTGGAACGCACAAACTTGTGCTAATGCATAATCAATATAGTAAAAAGGCACTTTAAACAAATGGCCCTGCTTTTGCCAAAATCTACCAGATTCCAAATATTTATTATTCTCTTTGTCCGCGGATAAATCGTATTTTTTTTCTATTTCCAACCAACCTCTATTTCTTTCATTTATTGAAATATGAGGATTTTCGTACACAAAATGCTGAAATTCATCGATTGCTGCTCCATAAGGTAAAAAACTAATGGAACCGCTCAAATGGGAAAATTTATATTTTTCTTCATCTTCTTTGAAAAATGAATTCATCCAGGGGTAAGCAAAAAATTCCATACTCATGGAATGTATTTCTGCCGCTTCATAAGTAGGGAAGTAATATTCAGGAATTGGCTGTGAAAGACTTCTGTAAAATTGAAATGTATGACCCGCTTCATGAGTTAATACATCAACATCATGCGAAGTACCGTTAAAATTGGAAAAGATAAAAGGGTATTTATATTTTCCTATGATTGCCGCATAACCTCCAGCCATTTTCCCTTCCCTTGAATTTAAATCCATTAATTCATGTTTAAGCATAAACTGAAAGAACTCATCTGTTTCTTCGGAAAGCTCTTTATACATGATTTCACCATTTTTTACAATTTCCTCTGGTGTTCCTTTTGGTTTTGGATTACCCGATTTAAACTTAAATCCAGCATCATAATATTTCATTAAATCCAGTCCCAGCCTATTCTTTTGTCTGTCTTTCAATTTTTTAACCACAGGAACAACATAATCATGAATAGCTTTTCTATATTCTGCTACGTCTTTTGAATTATAATCAGTTCTGTTCAACTTTTTATATCCTAACTCTACATAATTTTCATACCCCATTTTAACCGCCATTTCATGACGAATCTGAACAAGTTTGTGAAAGATTTGATCAAAAGCATCCTGTTTACTTTCTAAAGCCCCATACAAAGCCTCTGCTGCTTTTTTTCGAAGCGATCGATCCGAAGAGGATAACAAAGGAGAAATATTCCCTATTGAATACTTTTCGCCCTCTACTATAATCTCCAGCTGTGCTATTATAACATTGTACTCCGAAGTCAATTTGTTTTCTTCCTTTAGCAAAGGAATACAATTTTGATCAAAAGAATCCTCTTTAACTTGTGCAAGATTTATAAAATGCTCTCCAAATTCATAAGACAACTCCTTTTTAAACGGACTTCGTACTACTGCTGAATAATATTCATTTACAGCTGCTGTATATCTTGGGGAATTTTCGTCAAAGAATTTATTTTCATTATCATAAAATTCATCTTTGGTGTTAATTGAATGGCGAATATTAACGATTGACTCACAGGTTTCCATTTCATCTCTCACCTCTTTAATTTGCTTCATCAAATCAATCTGAATTTTAGACGACTTAGCCTTTTTAAAATTAGATATTAAAGTATTAATATTTCCAATTAAGAGATCTAAATCGGGTCTTTTGTATGGTATTTCATTAAATTTCATCTCAATATTTTACTAAAAAAAAAGTTCACCATCAGGTGAACTTAAGAATTCATCACTATTTTTTGTTATAATCTTTTTCCGTCTTTAAAGCGAACCAGAAAAGCACCTGAGAATCCATTCAGCCTGGCTTTGTCAATATTTGATCTGGCTTCATATTCAGAAGTGAACTTACCGGAGTAATACTTATACAAATTTCCCACTTTAATGAAATGAACTTCTGGCAAATTGCCAAAAACTTCGATATCTTTTTCTTTAGAAAAAACACCTAATTGTACTTTAAAAACAACTTCTGATTTTAGGGATTCTGTTTTAATGTCATCATCTTTATCTTCAACATCATCATCATTATTTTCAACAGAATCGTCAGTGTTGTCCACAATAATATCATTATTGTTTTCAACGGGACTATCTTTATCTGCTGTTTCTTCCGAAGAGTCCTCTTTATCTAGCCCTTCGATATCAGCCGTTTCAACGGCATCATCTTTTGGTTCAATTGAATTTGTTGTTATTTCTGGAACTGTTATATCTTCTTTTGGCTTTGCTTTTTCAACAATTCTCACAGATGAACTTCTCAAGTTATATTCTGTTCTTTTACCTTCCTTTACATAGTAAAATTTGCCTCCTAAATCAAAGGAACCTGAAGAAGCACCTTCATAAACAAGTTTATATTCCGCTCTAAACGTTTCACCGTCTGGCATTGTTAGCCAGATTATTCTTAGTTTACCATCTTCACATATAAAATTACCAGTCGCTGAATTCAACTCCTCAGCTTTAAAATCTTCAGGAATATTTTCCATCAATTTAGCAAAACCTTCTTCACCCTCTTTCTTAACAGTAATAGTTACAATAACAGACTGACCTTTTTTTATCTCATCAGGAAAAACCTTTCTTTCTACAGAAATTGCAGAAGAGCTAAATGTTAATCCTAACAACAAAACTAAAAAAATAGAAATTTTACTCATTTTTTTATGCATAGTAGTAATCTTTGTAAAGTTACAACTTGATTATTCCAATAAAAATAAGAAAGTTCCATTAATTATTAACTATCCTTGTTTAATTGGTTTCATAATCAGATCTATTTTCTATACTTCGGGTCCAGCGCATCTCTTAAACCTTCACCCAACAGGTTAAATACAGTGATTGTAATAAATATCGCTAAACCTGGGTAAATCACTAACCACCATGCTTCAAATTCAGCTCTTCCTAAGCTTAAAAGACTTCCCCATGTTACAATATCCGCAGGAACACCAATCCCCAGAAAAGAAAGAGCACTTTCGGTTAAAATAGCAGAAGCTACACCGAATGCAAAAGCTACAAATACAGGAGCCAGACCATTTGGAATAGCATGCTTAAGTATTATTCTCCAGCTGGGAAATCCTAAAACAGTAGCAGCCTGAATATATTCCAAGCGCTTTATTCTTAGCATTTCTGCACGAATTAATCTCGCAACACCTGTCCATCCTGTTGCTCCTATAATAATCATTAATAACCATAAATTACCCCCTGAAACTAAAGATGATATTGAAATGATTAATATTAATATGGGCAGGGAGTTTAAAATTTCAATCAGTCTGTTCACATACGAATCCAAAGGTAAATTGACTTTTTTCTTTAAAAAAGCACCAAATGATAAAAACTTCCCGAGTTGTGAAAAAGCAAAAACAATTAAAGCCCAGATAGAAAAACCAAAAACAACCTGAAGTGTTCCATTCAATACACTCTCTTCAAATGCTTTTGTAATATTTTGCGAACGGATATAAAACCCATAAAAGTATCCTAAAAACACCCCTGTCCAACCAAGCCAGAACTGGCCTCTTGTTAAAAGTATAGAGTTGTCACCATACAGCCCTGCTGTAGCTCCTAAAAAAAGACCTATAAAAACAGCTATACCCATTGATACCAGCCCTACAAGCAAACTAATTCTTGTACCGTGAATTAAACCAGAAGCAATATCCCGACCAAGCTTATCGGTGCCCATATAGTGTCTTAATTTATTATCTAAGTCAACCATTTCACCTTTTTGACTCAAAAACCTCTGCTTTAAGTTGGGATGGGCATAATCTCTATTATACTTATCCTGAAAATCAGGAGAATACGCAACCATTGGCCAGACTACGTTTTCCAGTTTCTCTCTTCTCCAGTCAATATTATTGTATCTAAATTGAATTGTATCACCTGTACTCTTATTAACTATTTTTTCAGTTGCAGACTTATCAAATAACGTTGCAAATACCGGATAAAACGACTCGCCTTTATACTTCATGTATAAGGGTTTATTATTTGCCAGAAACGGGCTTAATATGGCAACTGAAATCAGGATCAAAAAAACATAAAATGAAATTAATGCAGGTTTATTTTTTTTAAACTGCTTCCAGGCATACTGACGATATGTTAATTGATTCTCCATTACTTTTTTTCGTAAGTTATTCTTGGATCAGCAAGAACATATAAAATATCAGAAGACAAATACCCGATAACCGTCAATACTCCCGTTAGCGTAAAAACAGCTACAATCATTGGAATATCAACCCCCAGAACCGCCTCGTAAATTGCACTTCCCATGCCAGGTATTCCAAATATCGTCTCAAGAATTACAGATCCGCCAATAACCGCTGGAAAAATATTTGAAAACATAGTAATTATTGGCAGCAAAGCATTTCTTAATGCATGCTTTAAAACAACACTATTCTCAGACAACCCTTTTGCTCTTGCTGTTCTTATATAATCAGAAGCCATTACGTCTATCATACTTACCCTCATAATTCTACTTATGAACGCAAATGAACTATAAGTAAAAGCAACTACAGGCAAAACAAAATAGGGAGCCTGATGCCTTATCTTTTCTAAACTAAACAACCCCCAATCTTTGTTAAAAGTATCAGGATCTTTTACTCCATTGGGATGAAACCACCAAAAATTATCAGGATTAGCAAATTTATACAACAACCAGGTAGCGACAAAAAAACCAGGTAAACTGTAAAGCATAAAAACGACAACAGAAGATATATTATCGAAAACGGACCCTTTTTTATAAGCTGAATATATGCCCAGAGGGATACTGATGAAATAAGCTAATATGATGGATACAATAACCAGGAAAAAAGAGTAGGGAAACATTTCTTTCATCTTTTGCCCAACAGGTTTATTATCAATATATGAACTCCCGAAATCACCACGGACAACACCGGATCTGTTTCTCTTTTTTGAGCCAAACAACCATAAATTGTACTGGTTATTCATTCCGTTCCAGGTGAAATAAGGAATATAGGTTTTCCACTTTTCACTATTGTTTTTGAGTTGTTCATAAGCTATTTCCAGACCAGCTAATTCTTTTAATAATCCCTCGAAAAGAATTGAATTTTCAGAATAACTTTTTCGTAAGCTTTCAATAGTAGCAACTATTCGTGTATCATCTGATATTTCCAATAAATTTCGAACGTATAAGCTTGTTTCATTTAATATGTTATTTAACTGATTTTTTGTGTATCCTGTTTTAGCCAGACTATCCGGTAAGTAACTATCTGATTTTTGCGAGTAAGTTAAAAGTTTGTGATAATACTTTTCAATTTGAGACCAATTACCATATTGACCGGTTAATTTTGACAACATGTCCTGATGTGACCTGTCTGAAATTCTGTATAGTGTATCGCATTCAGCCAAAGAACCTATACTTAAGTAGAACACCGGCAAATCAAGTCCAAGTCGCTTTCTTACCTCAAATCTTAATTTTTCCGTTGCGCTTGATTCTGCATTTAAATCAGAATCATTAGCCGCAGATTGAACCAGTTTTTCTACCGGGTCGGTTGGTGAATTCAAGCTGATTATAAATGCCAGCAATGATATTACAACCAATGTTGGAATAAATAGCAAAATCCGTTTGAGTATATATCTTCCCAATTATTTATGCAATAATTTTAAACCTCCAATATTAACCTTATTACCTGACCGATAAAACTTTATGTTGGAAAATCTTCTGTGGCATGCCATTACATATTTTTCACTCCAGAAGAATATATAGGGCTGTTCATCATAAATTTTCCTTTGCAACGCCCTGTAAGCCTCCAGGTGCTTCTCCTCATCCAGCTGGGTGTTTGACGCATCAATAAGCGAATCTGACTCTGCATCTCCAAAACCAATAAAATTAGCTCCTTTTTGAGCCCAGCTCTTTGTTGACCATATTTGATAGGGATTGGAATATGTTACCGTTCCACCCCAAGCCGCAAGTATTGCATCAAATTTATGATCTCGAGCGTTGCCAAATAAAGTACCAAAGTCCAGTGGATTTGGAACTAATGCGACTCCGGCTTTTGAAAATGATTCCTGCATTATTAAAGAAATCTCTTTAAGTGAGGGGTCAGAATAAAAGTTCAATTTAAATTTAAACTGAATCTTTTCTCCATTAATTACCTTGTCTCGAATATTATCCCCATCCGTATCAACCCAGCCCGCTTCAGTTAAAAGTTTTTTTGCCTTTTCCAAATCATACGGAATGTATTTAAGTGTTGAATCCACAGCATAATTAAAAGGAGCTACAATACTTGCCTGCCTTGTGGCGTGTCCATATAATAAATACCTAATCATCTCATCAATCGGCGTTAAGTAAGCCATTGCTCTTCTTACTTTAACATCAACAAAAAAAGGTTTATAATCGACTCCATCGGGCTTCATATTCAATCCTACATATCTGTAAATAGGAGATTCAATAAATGAGCTTTTATAGTTCTCATTAAAATAATCCAATCGCCTTAATCTTCTCATTTTTGAAACCCAGTTGCTTCCTCTGTTTTTTAAAACATCTAAATTTTCACATTTTAAAGCTAAATAACCCGCTGAAGGGTCTGGGGTGACTTTAAAAATAAGCTTATCAGGATACGCCTCGAAATCAACTTGCTCCTGTGCATATTTATCACCCCACCAATTTTGTTTTTTAGTAAGCGTTACGTACGATTTATTAGCCAACTCTGTTAGTTTATAAGGCCCTAAACCAACCAACCTATCTGGTTCAAAAGCATTTTTTGCATCATTAAAATCATTAAACCAATCATCCAGATTTTGATTTGATCTGAAATCTTCTTTTACTATATCGGCAAAAGTCAGATTATCCAATACACCTTTTGGGTCCCAAAAGCTTTTTTGCATTAAGGAAACACCTCCGGCAACTATTTCCATATTTTTATAATGAGGAGTCTTGACCCGAACTAAAATCATATTTGGATTTGTTGAATCAGAGTAAACATTTTCAATCATCTGGGAGAACATTCCTCTTGAGTGAGGGTTATTTGTTAAAGGGCATAGTGTTACTTTCCAGGAAAAAATAAAATCCTCAACGCCTAAAGGAGTTCCATCATCCCACTTCGCTTTATCATTTAATTCGAAGAAATAAACCAAACCAGAAGAGTCAGGTTTTGGCAACTCTTTGATTAGAATGGGTTTATATTTTTCAGTTATGGGATCAATTCCCATTAATGAACTTTGTGTATACGATAAGATGAAATTTCCCGAACCGGAATTACTGTTTGTTGGATGTAAGCCATCAGGAAAACTTTCTAAATCTATTACTAAAGTGTTTTGACTCAAGTCGCGTTTCTCAACGCAACCTAAAAGAGTAAATATTGAAACTACTAATATTAAAACCGTTTTCACTTATTTAAAAATAAAAAGAAGAGATATAATAACGAGGATAAATTCAAACTTATTATCAACAAAAAAGCCATCTTTTTATCGATGGCTTTTAAT
>CEUK01036798.1_pt1 | contig 26024 bp, 26 predicted proteins | sample 356451 | NCBI WGS metagenome assembly CEUK01 (sample SAMEA2622843, study PRJEB7988) | marine metagenome | isolation source: saline water (ENVO:00002010), including
CCTGCAGCAGCAGGATGAGTTGATCGAGGACATGCTGCTGGTACTGCTCGAACAGATGTTGCGCCAGTTGCTGCAGCGCGAGGTGATGATCGACCGCACCCAGGTGGTGACCGTTCTGCGTGGCGCGCTCAAGGCGCTGCCGGTCGGCGCAGAGAATATCCGCATTTACCTCCACCCAAGCGATTTTGACGCCATCAAGGCGCTGCGCGAGCGTCATGAAGAAAGCTGGCGGCTGCTGGAGGACGACAGCCTGATGCCCGGCGGCTGTCGGGTTGAGACCGAACACAGCCAGGTCGATGCCACGCTTGAGACCCGTCTGCAGCAGTTGCTCGAGCAATTGCAAGAGCGGCACCGTGAGCAGCGCGCACATCCCCCCGAGCCCGACCTGCCGGTGACGTCCTCCGTGCCGGCAGGCGACGACCCAGCCCCATGAGCCGCCCGGAGCGCATCAGCTTTGCGCGGCGCCTGTCGCGTTATCAATCGGCCTTGCAACTGCCGGCCCAGCCGGTGGTTGAAGGGCGCCTGATCCGCATGGTTGGCCTGACCCTGGAGGCCGAAGGCTGCAAGGCACCGGTGGGCAGTCGTTGCCTGGTGATCAGCGAAACGGCGCAGGGGCAGACCCAGATTGAAGCCGAGGTCATGGGCTTTGCCGGCCACAAGGTTTACCTGATGCCGGTGGACCGGCTGGAAGGGCTGCAGCCCGGCGCACGGGTGGTGCCCTCAGCGGGTGGCGGTAAGCTGCCGATGGGCACGTCCATGTTGGGTCGTGTCGTTGACGGCATTGGCCGCCCTTTGGATGGCAAGGGTAGTTTTGCCGCCGATGACTGGGTCGACCTCAATGGCCCGACCATCAATCCGCTTAAACGTCATCCTATTGAAGAGCCGTTGGATGTGGGCATTCGCTCAATCAACAGTCTGCTCACCGTGGGGCGCGGCCAGCGCCTGGGCCTGTTCGCCGGCAGCGGTGTGGGCAAGAGTATGCTGCTTGGCATGATGACTCGCTTTACCGATGCCGACATCACCATCGTGGGTCTGGTTGGCGAGCGGGGTCGTGAGGTCAAGGAGTTTATCGAGCAGATCCTCGGTGAAAAGGGTATGGCCCGCTCTGTGGTGGTCGCCTCACCGGCCGATGACGCTCCCTTGATGCGTTTACGTGCGGCGATGTATTGCACGCGGATCGCAGAGTACTTCCGTGATCAGGGCAAGAACGTATTGCTGCTGATGGATTCGCTGACGCGCTTTGCCCAGGCCCAGCGCGAGATCGCCCTGGCCATTGGTGAGCCGCCGGCAACCAAGGGCTATCCACCGTCGGTGTTTGCCAAGTTGCCGCAATTGGTCGAGCGCGCCGGTAATGCCGAGCAGGGCGGCGGTTCTATTACCGCGTTTTACACGGTGCTGTCCGAAGGTGACGATCAGCAGGACCCTATCGCGGACGCATCGCGCGCAATCCTGGACGGGCACGTGGTGCTGTCTCGGCGCCTGGCCGAAGAAGGGCACTATCCGGCAATCGACATCGAAGCCTCAATCAGTCGGGCGATGCCGCAGATTGTCTCGCCAGAGCAGCTGCAAAAGGCGCAGCTGTTCAAGCAGCTCTACGCCCGCTATCAGCAAAGCCGCGACCTGATCAGCGTGGGTGCCTATGCCGCCGGCTCCGACCCCCTGACCGACAAGGCGATGGAAAAGATGCCGGCGATGCAGGCCTTCCTGCGTCAGGGGCTGCAGGTCAGCGTTAATTTGGCCGACAGCCAGAGCGGTCTTGAACAGACGCTGAGCAATGAGTGAAAGCCGCATTCGTCGTCTGGCGCCGGTGGTGGATATGGCGTTGGAGGAGGAGCGCAAGGCCGCGGCCATGCTGGGGCAGTGTCAGCAGCAGCTTGACGATGCCAGCGCGCGCCTGCGCGATCTGGAGTATTACAGCAGCGAGTACGCCAAAGGCTGGGCTCAGCGCGGTGCCCAGGGGGTCGGGCGTGACTGGCTGATGAACTATCAGCGCTTCATGGCGCAGATGGAGGTAGCCATCGAACAGCAGCGCCAGACGGTGACCTGGCACGGCCAGAGTATCGAGCGCGCCCGTGACAACTGGCGGCAGGGTTACCAGCGGCTTGAAGCGTTACGCAAGTTGATCGACAAGTACCGTCAAGAGGCGCAGGCCAGAGCGGACAAGCAGGAGCAGAAGCTGCTTGATGAGTTGTCGCAGCGCGCCCATGCGCAACGTACAAATAATCCCTGACAGGCACCGGACCCTGTGCTACAAGACATTGTGTAGGTGATCGCACAAACTGACAGGGAGAACTCATGTCGATCCAGGCGTCCATGTCTGCTGACAGCCAGATACTGACCATCAACGTCAAGGGCCGGTTTGATTTTGGCGCGCATCAGGAGTTTCGCAGCGCCTATGAACGCAGCGGCCTGACCCCCCGCCAGTATGTGGTTGATCTGCACGAAACCGACTACATCGACAGCTCTGCCTTAGGCATGCTGTTGCTGCTGCGCGACCATGCCGGTGGCGACAGTGCCGACATCCGCATCGTTCATTGCAACCCGGATGTTCGTAAGGTGCTGAGCATTTCCAATTTCGAACAGCTGTTCAGCATCGAGTAAGGTATGCTGGGCGAGGGTGTACTTCCCCGACCGGTCGACCCCGACGCGGCGCCCCTGCTGGTTCTGGTTGCCGATGACAACCCGACCGATCGATTGATTCTCGGGCGCCTGGTCGAGCGCCTGGGGCACCGTGTTTGTCTGGCCGAGGATGGTGAGCAGGCGGTGAGCCTGTTCGTCGAGCGGCAACCGGACATCGTGCTGCTGGACGCGCTGATGCCGGTCATGGACGGGTTTGAGGCGGCGCGAGAGATCAAGCAGCGCGCCGGTGAAGACCTGGTACCGGTGATCTTTCTGACCAGCCTCACCGAAACCGACGCCCTGGTTAAATGCCTTGAGGCCGGCGGTGACGATTTTCTGACCAAACCTTATAACCCCGTCATTCTGCAAGCCAAGATTCGTGCCTTCCGGCGCATGCGCGAGATGCATCAGACCCTGCAAAGCCAGCGCGATGTGATTGCCGGGCAGCACGCCACCCTGGTGCGTGATCAGGAGCTGGCCAAGATCATCTTTGATCGCGTGGCTCACTCGGGCTCTCTCAGCGACAGCAGCCTGCGCTACCTGCAATCGGCTTACGCCATGTTCAATGGCGATATCCTGCTGGCGGCCCGCCGTCCGTCTGGCGAGATGCACTTGTTGCTCGGGGACTTTACCGGCCATGGTCTGCCCGCCGCTATTGGTGCCATGCCGCTGGCAGAAGTGTTCTACGCCATGACCGGCAAGGGCTATGCACTGCGCGATATTCTGCTGGAGCTCAACAGCAAGCTCGCGACTATTTTGCCGGTAGGCATCTTCTGCTGCGCGGTGCTGATTGAGGTGAACCCGACCAAGGGCCTGGTTGAGGTCTGGAATGGTGGTTTGCCGGACGTAATGATCCTTGGTCGGCAGGGTGAGCTGCTTGAGAAGGTTACCTCAACCAACCTGCCCCTGGGCGTGGCGAACCGCGAGCGTTTCAGCCCGGACCCGGTGGTGCTGGTGATGCACCCGGGCGAGCGCCTGCTGTGCTGGACCGATGGCGTTATCGAAACCCGCAATAGTGCCGGTCAGCTGTTTGGAGACGCCGGTGTTCTGCGTGTTATCGAAGCTCATAAGGGTGAGCCAGAGCGGGTGTTCGATGGTTTGCTTGGTGCCTTGGAGCACTTTCATGGCAGCCCGGAAGACGATGTCAGCCTGCTGCAGGTGGTCATGCCCGAGCGTGATCAGTTGCCAGTGCCGCAGCCCCAACCGCTGGCGGCCGCAGTCGATGCGCAGCAGGACTGGCGGCTGAGCTATACCTTTCGGGCACAGGCCATTCGCGGTCAGAATCCGCTGCCTTTCATTTTGCAGAAGCTGCTGAGCGTGGCCGGCTTACGGGCGAGAGCAGGTGCGCTATTCACTGTGCTCAGCGAGCTTTACAGCAACGCGCTGGAACATGGCCTGTTGCACCTGGACTCGGCCTGGAAGCAGGACTCCGATGGCTTTGCGCTTTACTATCAGGAACGCAGCGCCCGGTTGCAGGCGCTGGAAGACGGCTGGATCTGCCTGACCATCGATCATCGGCCCGACGGACAGGCGGGGGGTGAGCTGGTGCTGACCTGTGAAGACAGTGGTGACGGATTCTCGTCAGTGTGTTCGGGGGCCGATTATGCCGGCCGCGGTCTGGCTCTGGTGGCTGCATTAGCCGACGAGTTGGCATTCAGCGAACAGGGCAGTCGTGTCAGGGTGGTCTTCCGCTGGTAGCTTGGGCATACTCCCGGTGCTTAAGGGAGCCCTGATAAATGCCGTGCGTCGGCCGAGTTATTCGGTGTTTCCTCAACAGGACCAGGGTTGAAGGGAGAGTCGCAGGCGATGTCAGAGTCCTTGCAAGATGTGAATCCAGCGGTGCTGCAAGCACTGCAAGAGTTGATGCAGGACGACTACGCGTTGTTGCTGGACACCTTTCTGGGCGACGCCGACTTGCGTATGCGCCAGCTGCGCGAGGCCCTGAGTGCCGGCGATATGAACGCCTTCCGCCAGGCAGCCCATAGCTTCAAGGGCAGCTGCGGTAATATGGGCGCCGCAGCGCTCGAGCAGGCCTGTCTGGAAGCGGAAGCCGCCGGGCTGGCAGAGGACAGGGCCGCAGCTGCCAAGGCCTTGACGGTAATCGAACAGGCCTTTTCCCGCGCGCAGCCGCTGTTGCGCTAAGTCTCTTGGCTTTTGGGTAACTTGGCCCAAGCCTTGCAAAAGATCTCCCGTACCCTTGACCGAGTCCTTCGGGTGGAGATCTTGTCATGCCTATCGGGCAAAACCTGTTGGCCCTATTTAACGCCGATTTTTCTCGTGATGCCTTGCCGGCTTTTGCCTCCGGTAAGGCGGTAAGCGCCGATCCTGACGCCGTTGCAGCGTTCTCCGCGATTCTGGCCGAGCAAACCCCTGCCGATCTGGATGCCTTGATGGCACAGCTCAATGCGGCGGTGGGTGCCGAGACGGCCGTAGCGGACGAGGCGGTCGACCTTGCCGCCAGCGGCAAGGAATTGCCGGCCGATATGGCCTCCTGGCTCAATCAGTTGGCGCAACTGCTGCAGCCACAGGCAACCGATGCGGCGGCGCAGGCCTCGGCAGAGGCCGATGGGCCGACAACTGATCAGCAGGCTGACGATACGTCGGTGCTGGCTGATCTCAGCGCTCAATGGCAGCGCTGGCTGTCCCAGTTGCCCGCTGATACGCCGGCCGCCGAGACAGCGCAGCCCGCGGTGGCCGGCGTAATCCCGTCGGCAAGCGCGCAGCCCGAAACCCCAGCCGCTGCCTCAGCCAGCACGGTTGTTGATGCTGACGATGCAGCCGGCTCCCGTGGTGCAGTTGGTTTGTCCGAACTGGTCTCCCAGCTCCGCGCCGCGCTGCGTGGTGCGGAGGGTGCGCCTGCCGACAGCGCCCAGGGCGGTATGCCAGCGTCCGCTCAGGCTAGCCGCCCCCAGGGCAGTGACGCTGCTACGCCGATGGATGCAGCCCAGCGCCAGGCCGCACAGCAGGACGCTGCCCAGGTTCAGCAGCGGGTGCAGACCAGCGCGCCACAACCGGTTGATGAAGCTGGCCTTGCGCGACTGGTCGAGCAACTCGAAACGCGGCTGAGCTCGGGTAACGGGCGCAGCGATGCCGACGCCACGGATCTGAGTAAAACCAGTGCGGTGGCGCAACTGCAGCAACAGGGTCAGAGTGCGCTGAGTGCGCGGCCGGTGACGGCGCCGCTGCAAAGCCTGGGCGTACCGATGGGCCAGCCCGGGTGGAGTGAGGCGGTGGTCAACAAGGTCATGTGGATGTCGAGCCAGAATCTGCAGTCGGTCGAGATCCAGCTTGATCCGGCTGAGCTGGGGCCGCTGGAGATCAAGATTCAGACCCGGGGCCAGGAGCACCAGGTGCAGTTCGTCAGTCAGAATGCTGGCGTTCGCGATGCGCTGGAGGGGCAGATGTTCCGCCTGCGTGAGATGTTCACCCAGCAAGGGGTGGGTCAGTTGGACGTCAACGTGTCGGATGGTTCTTCTGGGCAGCGTCAGCAGGACGGCGGACTGTTTGCCCAGGGTGATGGTCGCGGCGGTGAGCGTGGCAGTGCCGGTACCGGCATGTTGGGGGACGCGTCAGATACCGTAGCACCTGCTAGCGAGGTCTCTGCACAGGCGCTGTTGGCCCACTCCCGACTGGTCGATTACTACGCCTGATTCCTACCTGCCGCGCCGTCCGGCGCGGCAAAGACATTTTTCGTTCGAGCCAGTATCCTATGCTTGATTAAGGAGGCGTTGCTCCATGCCGCTTACCCGCGAGGGGTCGCGGTCGTGCGCAGCGCATCTACAGGTGTCCGGTATGCCGTATTGCGGTTGCTGGCACGCTCAATGCATCGGGCATGGTTATCAGTGGCCGCAAAGCCCGAATGACGGAATATTGGCATGGCGAAACAATCTGCAAAGTCCGACGGCGACGCTCAGGAAAAACCGGCCAAGGGCCGCAAGAAGCTTTTCATTCTGATAGGCATCGGCCTGTTGGCGCTGTTGCTGTCGGCTGGCGGTGTGGCCTTCTTTCTCCTGAAAGATGATGAGGTGCCGGAAGAAACTGAGCCGGCTGAACCGGTCAAGCAGGTCGCGCTGTACCAACCGCTGGAGCCGGCTTTTGTCGTCAATTACGCAGCCGGTGGGCGGCAGCGCTACATGCAGGTCAGCGTTGTGCTTTTGGGCCGTGATGCCGAAGGCATGGCCAAGCTCAATCAGCATCTGCCGCTGATTCGCAACCAGTTGGTGATGCTGTTCGGCAGTGAAGAGTTTGAGGCACTGGCAACGCCCGAGGGCAAAGAGGCGCTGCGCGAAAAGGCCAGCCTGGCCGTCAAGTCGTTGCTGGAGAAAGAAGTCGGTGACCCGGTCATCGAGTCGGTGCTGTTTACCAACCTGGTTCTGCAATAGGACATAGTCATGGCCGTACAGGATCTGCTGTCACAGGATGAGATCGACGCCCTGCTTCATGGGGTAGACGACGGTGCTATCGATACTGATATCGAGAGTGAGCCGGGGTCGATCAAAAGTTATGACCTGACCAGCCAGGATCGTATCGTGCGTGGGCGCATGCCCACGCTGGAAATGATCAATGAACGCTTTGCCCGCTACACCCGTATCAGCATGTTCAACCTGATGCGCCGTTCCGCCGATGTGGCCGTGGGCGGGGTGCAGGTAATGAAGTTTGGCGAGTATGTGCACTCGCTGTACGTGCCGACCAGCCTCAACCTTGTCAAGATGAAACCGCTGCGCGGTACCGCGCTGTTCATTCTGGACGCCAAGCTGGTATTCAAGCTGGTCGACAACTTTTTTGGTGGCGATGGTCGTCACGCCAAGATCGAAGGGCGGGAGTTCACACCAACCGAGTTGCGTGTCGTACGCATGGTGCTGGACCAGGCCTTTGTTGATCTCAAGGAAGCCTGGCAGGCGGTGCATGACGTGCAGTTTGAGTACGTCAATTCCGAGGTCAACCCGGCGTTGGCCAATATCGTCAGCCCCAGTGAGGTGGTGGTGGTGTCCACCTTCCATATCGAGCTGGATGGCGGCGGCGGCGACCTGCACGTGACCTTCCCGTATTCGATGATCGAGCCGCTGCGTGAGGTGCTTGACTCGGGTGTGCAGTCCGACGTGGACGAGCACGACGAGCGCTGGGTACGTGCCTTGCGTGAGGAGATTACCGGCGTCAAGGTGCCGCTGAGCGCCACCGTGGTGAAAACCCAGCTCAAGCTCAAGGACCTGCTGAGCATGCAGGCCGGGGATGTGATTCCGGTCGAGATGCCGGATCACATGGTGCTTTGCGCCAACGGTGTGCCGACCTTCAAGAGCAAGCTGGGCGCGGTCAAGGGCAACCTGGCCTTACAGATTCTGGGTCCGGTCGCGCGGCCGCGCTGACCGACCACGCTAAACAACAACAGGGGACAGCGAGATGGCTGAGGACAAACAACCCGACGAGATCAGTGCCGAGGAGCAGGCGCTGGCCGATGAGTGGGCGGCGGCACTGGATGAGGCGGGTGACGCCGGGCAGGACGATATTGATGCCATGCTTGCGCAAAGCAATGCCGAGCCGCGCATGCCGATGGAGGAGTTCAACTCCCCGGCCCGTGCCGACGGAGATGACTTTGATCCGGGCGACAGCCCCAATCTGGATGTCATTCTGGATATCCCGGTTACCATCTCCATGGAAGTCGGCAATACCGACATCACCATCCGCAACCTGCTGCAACTCAATCAGGGCTCGGTGGTGGAGCTTGATCGCCTGGCGGGTGAGCCGCTGGATGTGAAGGTCAACGGTACGCTGATTGCCCACGGCGAAGTGGTGGTCGTCAACGAGAAGTTCGGCATTCGCCTGACCGATGTGATCAGCCCCTCCGAACGTATTAAGAAGCTGCGCTGATGCGGGCGCTGCTACTCCTCCTGGCAGCAGGGTTGCCGCTGCCGCTGCTGGCGCAGACCGGTCAGCCGGCGGCGGCCGCTGCCAGCAATATCGGCAGCACCTCACTTGCCGGTCAGTTGAGCCAGCTGGCGCTGGGGCTGCTGGTCGTGGTTGGCCTGATCTTCGCGCTGGGTTGGCTGCTGCGCCGGGTTGGACCCATGGCCGGGCAGGGTGGACAACACATCCGCTTGCTCAGCAGTTTGCCGCTGGGGCCGCGTGACCGTTTGCTGTTGGTCGATGTGGGCGGCACACAGATGCTGCTGGGCGCCTCGCCCGGCCGTATCAACACCCTGCATGTTTTTGAGCAGCCGGTAGCCGATTTGAGCCAGGCTGCGGCCGGCAACAGCGATTTTGCCCGCAAGTTGCAGGCAATACTGAAACGGGACCAGACTCCATGATGCGCTGGCTTGGGCTTTTACTGGCGCTGCTGGCGCCGTCGGTGTTGGCGCAGACGGCAGCCGATCCGTTGAGCATGCCGGCGATTACGCTGAGCACCGATGCCGAGGGTCAGCAGACCTATTCGGTCAGCCTGCAGATTCTGCTGCTGATGTCGGCGCTGAGCTTTATCCCTGCCTTTGTGATGATGATGACCAGCTTTACCCGCATCATCATTGTGTTCGCTATTCTTCGTCAGGCCCTTGGCCTGCAGCAGACGCCGTCGAGCCAGATTCTGATCGGCCTGGCGCTGTTTCTCACCCTGTTCATCATGGCGCCGGTATTTGAGCGCGTTAACGAGACCGCGCTGCAGCCCTATCTGAACGAGGAGATGGCGCCGCAGCAGGCGCTTGAGGCAGCCAGCATCCCGATGCGCGACTTTATGCTGGCACAGACCCGCGAGACCGACCTGGAGCTGTTCGTGCGGCTGGCCAAGCGCACGGATCTGGCCAGCCCGGACGATGTGCCCTTCCATATTCTGGTGCCGGCGTTTGTTACCTCCGAGCTGAAAACCGCGTTCCAGATCGGCTTCATGATCTTTATTCCCTTTCTGGTGATTGATCTGGTGGTCGCCAGTGTATTGATGGCCATGGGTATGATGATGCTGTCACCGTTGATCATCTCGTTGCCCTTCAAGATCATGCTGTTTGTGCTGGTCGACGGCTGGGCGCTGATTATCGGCACCCTGGCTGCCAGCTTTGCGGTGACATAGGAGCAGGCTATGACTCCCGAAGTGGCGATCGATCTGTTTCGACAAGCGCTCTGGCTGACCTCGGTGGTGGTTGCCATTGTGGTCTTGCCCAGCCTGATCATTGGTTTGATTGTTGCGATGTTTCAGGCGGCAACGCAGATCAACGAACAGACCCTTAGCTTCTTGCCGCGTTTGCTGATCACCTTTCTGACTCTGATATGGCTGGGCCCCTGGCTGGCGACGCAGATGGTTGAGTTCACCGATACCCTGTATCGGCAGATTCCCGGATTGATCGGCTGATGTTCGAGCTTTCCAGCGCCGAGATCAGTCGCTGGGTAGGTAGCTACCTGTGGGTACTGTTTCGCATTGCCTCCCTGTTGATGACCATGCCGGTGATTGGCACGCAGCTGCTGCCGGTGCGCATTCGTCTCTACCTTGCTCTCGCTATCACCGCCCTGGTTGCGCCTCAGATCGGTGAGGTGCCGACTATCGATGCCTTGTCATTACAAAGTTGGCTGCTGATCGGTGAGCAAATTCTGATTGGTGCGGCCATGGGCTTTTCGCTGCAGCTGCTGTTTCAGGTTCACGTGCTGGCCGGGCAGATTGTCGCCATGCAGATGGGCTTGGGCTTTGCGTCCATGAACGACCCCAGCATGGGGATTTCGGTCGCGGTCGTGGCACAGGTATTCACCATGCTGGTAACGCTGCTGTTTCTGGCCATGAACGGTCACCTGGTGGTGCTGGAGGTGCTGGTCGAGAGCTTCACCACCTTGCCCATTGGCGAGAGCCTGGGGCGGCTTGATTTTCAGGCGCTGGTGTTGCGGTTCTCCTGGGTAATGGCCGCTGCCATTCTGATCGGCCTGCCGGCGATTACCGCGCTGCTGATCGTCAATATCTCCTTTGGTGTGATGATGCGGGCTGCTCCGCAGCTGAACATCTTCTCCATCGGCTTTCCGCTGACCCTGGTGTTTGGTCTGTTCATCCTCTGGGTGCTACTGGGTAATGTGCTGGCGCAGTACCAAGAGCTGGCAGCGGAGGCGCTGATTTACCTGCGTGCACTGGTGAGGGCGAACTGATGGCAGAGTCCGATAGCGGTCAGGAACGCACGGAGGAGCCCACGGGCAAGCGACTCCAGGAGTCGCGTGACAAAGGGCAGGTGGCGCGCTCGCGCGAGCTCAATACGCTGGCGGTGGTGATGGTCGCGGCGGTGGGCCTGCTGACCTTGGGGCCGGCGATGGTGCAGAAGCTGATGAACATCATGAGCTTCAACTTCAGCGTCGAGCGCGAAGCGCTCTACAGCAATGACAGCATGGGCCTGCATCTGTTTGCCTCGGTGGGTGAGGGGTTACAGGTGCTGGGGCCGCTGTTCTTCCTGCTGCTGGTGGCCTCTATCGTGGGGCCGGTGCTGCTGGGCGGCTGGCTGTTCAGCACCAAATCCCTGGCGCCCAAGTTCGAGCGCATGAATCCCTTGGCCGGCCTCAAGCGCATGTTCTCGCTTAAAGCTCTGGTTGAGCTGCTCAAGGCATTGGGCAAGTTTCTGGTGGTGTTGGGCGCCGCCTTGCTGGTACTCCACCTGCGCACCGAGGATTTGCTCAGCATGGGGCAGGAGTCTTTGCAGTCGGCCATTGTGCACTGCGCCTGGGTACTCGCCTCGTCCCTGATCATTCTGTCTGCATCGCTGATCCTGATTGCTGCCGTCGATGTGCCGTTTCAGCTTTGGGATCACAAGCAGAAGCTGCGCATGACCAAGCAGGAGGTCAAGGACGAGTTCAAGGATTCCGAAGGTAAGCCCGAGGTGAAAGGGCGCATCCGTCAGTTGCAGCGTGAAATGGCCGAGCGCCGGATGATGGACAAGGTGCCGCAGGCGGACGTGGTGATCACCAACCCGACGCACTTTGCCGTAGCGTTGAAGTACGACCCGCTGGCGACCGGCGCGCCGGTACTCCTGGCCAGGGGGGCGGACCTGGTAGCGCAGCGCATTCGCGAGGTGGCCAGCGAGAATCAGATTGTGGTGCTGGAGTCAGCCCCGTTGGCGCGGGCCGTGTTCTACAGTACCGAGCTGGACCGAGAGATTCCGGCCGGTTTATACCTGGCGGTAGCGCAGGTGTTGGCCTATGTCTTCCAGCTGCGCCAGTTCCGCGCTGGTCAGGGCAAGCGTCCGGGGCCGATGCCGGAGCCGCCCATCCCGGATGACCTCAAGCGCTGATCAGGGGCGCGGAGTGGGGTTGTGCTGCAGCTCCAGGTCTTGAATCAGGTCGCCCAGATCCTCTTCCATCAGCCGTCGCAGTTCTGCTTCGTATTCTTCAATCGAGCCGGACAGGTCCAGAATGATCTCTACCCGGCGGTTGAGCGCGCGGTTTTCTGGCGAGTCGTTGTCGGCGCGCGGGCGGGTCTCGGCGTAGCCCTGCACGCGGATACGCTCCGGCCGGATGCTGTCATCCAGCAGCAGGGCATTGGCCACCGACGAGGCGCGCGCAGCCGACAGGTCCCAGTTGGATTGAAAGCGGTTGGTGTGAATCGGGATGTTGTCTGTGTGGCCTTCAATGGTGACCTCGCCCGGCAGCTCGGCAAGCACCTCGGCGATGCGGTCGAGCATGGCGTGAAAGTCTTCGGTCATGTCGGCGGAACCGGACGGGAACGAGCCTTTTTCTTCAACCCGAATGATAATCCGTTTGCGGTCGTGCTCCAGTTGAATACGACCCTCCTGCAACTCGTTCTCCAGCACATCACGCAATGCGTCGACGCTGGTATCGATCTGCTGCTCGGTGGTGCTCTGTACCTGTTCCTGCAGCTCGGTTTCCATTTCCGCGCGCAGGGTGTCGAGCTGTGGCGCTTCCTCGGTAGTTTGCTGGCGCACGCTGTCTACCGGCGTGGGCTCGGGTTTGCCCGGGGAGAAGTTGTCGAAGATCGGGCTGGTGCCCATAGGGATGTCGAGCGCGGCAATATCACGCTGCACGCCAAATGCCTTGGACAGCTCGCCGGCGATCTGTTTGAACTTCTGCGCGTCGATTTCAGAGAACGACAGCAGCAGTACGAAAAAGCACATAAGCAGCGACATCAGGTCGGCGAAGGTCATGACCCACGCCGGGATGCCGGGGCTATCGTCTTCCTGCTCTTCCATCAGGCGTCCTGCGCCTCGCCACCGGCGGCCTTGTCACGCTTGTTCTCGGGCAGATAGCTACGCAGCAACTGTTCGATGACGCGCGGGTTGGTACCTTCCTGAATGGCCAGAATGGCGTCAATCCACAGGGCTTGCATGCGCGCTTCTTCGGTCATGCGCAGGTTCAGTTTGTCCGCGATAGGCAGGCAGATCATGGTCGCCAGCATGGCGCCGTAGAGCGTGGTCAGCAGGGCAACGGCCATTGCCGGGCCGATGGACTTTGGGTCTTCCATGTTCGAGAGCATCTGCACCAGGCCGATCAGCGTACCAATCATGCCCATGGCCGGGCCTACGTCACCCAGTGCCGAGAAGACCTTGGCACCCCAGCGGTTGCGCTCCAGGGTCAGTAGACGTTCCTTCTCCAGGATCGCCTTGACCGTTTCCTGCGGGTGGCCGTCGATCAGCAGTTGAATGCCGCTGGCCAGGAAGGGTTGGGTAATCTCCTTCTCTTCCAGTGCCAGCAGGCCCTGTTTACGTGCCAGAGTGGCCAGCTCGACCAGCTCGCTGATGCTGGCCTCGGTGTCGGGCAGCTTGAAGCGAAAGGCGCGCCCGGCAACTTTGATGGCGCCAATAAATTGACCGACATTGAATTTGGCGAGTACCACGAACAGGCTGCCCCCGATCACGATCAGCAACGAGGGCACGTTGAAGAACACCTGAGCGCCACTGCCCAGCAGAATGGATGCGGCAATGATGCCGATGGCGCCGATAAGACCTATCAGGGTTGCGAGATCCAACAGGGACTCCTGGAACTGAACGACGGGTTGACAGCCAAAGAGGCTTCACGCGGGCTATATCGGGTTGCCGATCGGTGCTGCCTGCCCGCCTGCTAGCGCATTGCCGGGTGAATGCACTGGCGGGTCTACCTGAGCTGTTGGCTCGCGGGATTGATCGGCGCCCCACACTGTCTATTCTATGTGGGCTTGGCGATATTGCAAACGCCCGATGCGTCGCATTTATGCTGCGGCAAGGGCTCTGAAGGAGAGTATTCATGTCTGCTGTTGCACGTTGTTCCTTGTGGTCGCTGTTGGCGGCGGCGCTGATTGCGCTGGCTCTGGGCTTTGTCGGCGTCAGTTTGAAGACCGGTCTGCTGGAGTTTCGAGGCGCCGACCGGGTTGTGAGTGTCAAAGGGCTGGCGGAGCGGGAAGTGGCTGCCGATCTGGCCCTGTGGCCTGTGAACTTCAGTGTCAGCGGCGACAGCCTTGATCGCCTGCAGAGCGATATCGAGACCCAGCAGGGGCTGGTGCGCTCGTTCCTGCTGCTAAAGGGCTTTACCGAGGCTGATATTCAACTGTCGGTGCCCAAGATTGTCGACCAGCACGCCAACAGTTACGGCGCCAATCTGCCGCCTGAGCGCTACCGTGCCGAGGTCACTGTGCTGGTGCGCACGCAGGATGTGGATGCGGTGAAAGCCGGTATGCAGAGCGTCGGCGAGCTGGTGAAGTCGGGCGTCGCGCTGACCCAGAGCTATGAATTCCAGCCCAGCTTTATCTTCACTCAGCTTGAGTCAATCAAGCCGGAGATGATTGCTGATGCCACTGCCGACGCCAGGGCGGCGGCCGACCAGTTTGCCCGCGACTCCGGTAGCAAGGTTGGCAGCATTCGTCGTGCAACCCAGGGCTACTTCTCGATCAATGACGTTGACCCATTCACCCCTGAGGTTAAGCGCATCCGGGTGGTCACCAATATCGACTACAGCCTGGAGTAGGCATGACGGCAGACAAAGTCGTCGATCTGGCTGGGCCAGGCCTGCAGCGTGTCGGCACTGTCGATCACCCGCAGCTCGGCTAGCGGTAGCGCAGCTGCCAGCTGCTCTGCCGTTTCCAGTGGGTGAATGGGGTCGTCGCGCCAGCCCAGTATCAGTGTGGGTATACGCAGTTGGTGCAGGGTTTCAGGTGCGGGCAGATCGCACTGGCAGGCGGCGTCGAGTATCGCCATCAGGTTATCTTGCTGCATCGTTGCCAGCGCCTGCTGTGAGGCGCTGGCATGTGCCGGGTGCGCGGCCAGCAACCAGTCGGGCAGGGCGGGGTTCTGCGCGGCTAGGCTGACCAGGCTGGCGAGGCCGCGTTGCTCAATGATGCGCTGCATCTGCCGGTAGCGGCGTATCTGCGTCGGGCGGGTACGCCAGGCTGTTGGCGGCGTTGCCAAGATCAGGCAGCTCACCTTGTCCGGTGCCTGCATCGCTGCCAGCAGCGCGCTGGCCGAGCCCATGGAGTGTCCACCCAGGGCAATGCTGCCTTCTGACTGGGCTGTCGCTATGGCCAGCATGTCTGCCGCCTGGGCTGACCATAGATAATGCGCCACGTCCACGCTGCCTGGGGATTGGCCGTGTCCGCGCGCATCAAAGCGCACCCGGCGTACCTTGCTGCCACATTCTGGGTGGAACCAGCCGGTGCGACTTTCAAAGTCCATTGAATGCATCAGGCCGTGGGCCCAGATGAGTGTCGGGCCGGTCCCCGAAATGGCGGTGTTGAGCATGTCTGGTATCGCTAGGGGCTGTTGCTGTTTCGTTCATCCGCTTGCCGGAGGCCATTTTTCGGCCAGGCAAGGCCGAAACGCCAGATTAACAGACGGGAATGCCGCTGACAGGCTCTGGGTGGCGGATTAGACTGTCTGCCTTGTTTTGGGGGAGTTCACCGGATGGAGTTGTTACCCTGGGCGCATGCAGTGAGCGCCGGATTTACCCTGCGTGGTTGGCACACCCGGCCCAGTGGCAAGCCGTTGCTGCATTTTTTGCATGGCAATGGTTTTTGTACGCGCACCTATGAGCCGATGCTGGCGCTGCTGACCGAGCACTTTGACCTCTGGCTGTGCGACCTGCAGGGGCATGGCCAGAGCGATCATGGCGAGCGCTTTGTTGGCTGGAATCGGAACGCTGAGGCGGCTGCCGAGGCGTTTCGGGCTGGGCGTGAGCAATTTGGTGAGGTGCCAAGCCTGGCCTGCGGGCACAGCTTTGGCGGCGTGCTCAGTGCCCTGATGATGGCGACGGACCCGGCGCTGTTCCAGCGGGCGGTGCTGCTTGACCCGGTGCTTTTTCCGCCCGCACTGATCGCTCTGCGTCGCGGGCTGGGGCTGGTGGGGTTAAATGACCATGCGGTTGCCAAGCGTGCCGCCGCCCGGCGTGACTACTGGCCGGATCGCACCGCTGCGCATGCCGGCTTGCACAATCGCGGCATGTTTCGTGGTTGGGATGAAACCGCCTTTGAGGCGCATATCTCCCATGCGCTGCGTGAGCGCTCGGGCGGTGGTGTTGAGCTGTGCTGCCGGCCCAGTCGCGAGGCTGAGGTGTTTCGCACCATGCCAAAGGGGCTCTGGTCGTCACTGCGCCGCCTGAAAACCCCGACGCGGATCGTCTACGGTGACCGTACCTATCCGTTTGTCATTCAGTCAGCCCGCCGACTGGCTGTCAGCAACAGCCAGGTCAGCGCGCATCAGACCGCCGGCGGGCACTGTTTTATGCTGGAGCATCCGGCTGCGGCGGCCGCGCAGGTGGTCGAATTCCTGAACCCCCGTCGCTGAGCAGGGCACTGCGCTCCTGAATGCTGCGGGCCACGTGTTCGGCGAGGCCGGTGCCGGCTTCGCTCATGGTCAGGTAGGTGTGGTCGGCGCCGGCTTGAATGATGCGCCGGGCGATGTCCTCGTACATGGCGTGAGAGACGATCAGACCGTCAAAACCGCGGCCACGCAGGTTGTGCACGGTGATGGTCTTGGCCTCTGCATCGTTCATGGCCAGGATGACCGAGTGAATGTTGGGCATATCCAGGTTCTGCCAGAACACCGGGTCTTCGGCATCGGCGAACAGGGCGCGGCGGCCAGCCTGCAGGCTGGTTTCCACGGCAACCGGGTCGGAGTCCAGCGCTATCACCCGGTAGCCCTTTTCCGACAGGTTGTCGTAGGCCGCCCGGCCGGTGCGGCCCAGACCCATGATCAGAATCTGCGCGTCATCCAGGGTGATTGGTTGCTCGTCTGGGTGGCGTATGTCGCGCTCAAAGCGGGTGAGTAGCGGTGCTATATGTTCATAAATACCGTGAACGATCCGGTTCAGCGGAGCGGATATCACAAAGGAAAAGGCCACGGTCAGCGCTAGTGGTACCAGCCATTGCGGCAGTACCAGGCTGGCCATGATCAGGCCGAACTCGCTGTAGTTGGTCAGCGTCAGGCTGCTCAGAAACGCGCTGCGTGCGCGCAGCTTGAAGCCAACGAAGAGCAGGAAGAACAGCGCGCTTTTCAGCGGCAGCAGCAAGGTCATGACCAGCGCGAACATGAGTGCGTGGTGATCGGGCAAGCCGCCCAGACCAATCTGCAGGAAAAAGCCGACCAGAAATATCTCTTTCAGGCTCCACAGAGACTGGGACAGCTCGCCAGCGCGCTTGTGGCCGGCCAGCATGGCGCCGAACGCCAGCGCACCCAGCTCTGAACTCAGCCCCAGCTTTTCAAAGCCGGCGCCGCCGACAACCAGTGCCAGCAGTAGCCCCAGCAACACCATCAGCTCTTCGTGGCCGCTCAAATCGAGCAGCTTGTAGAGAATGGGTTTGCACAGCGGCAGGATCAGCACCATCAGAGCCCAGCTCGACGGGCTCTTGCCGCTGGCAATGCTGATGGCCACCAGGGCGATCAGGTCCTGCATGATGAGTACGCCAATCGCGACCCGGCCGTGGAAGGCACGCAGTTCGCGTTTGCCCTCCAACACCTTGGCTGCCAGTACGGTGCTGGAGAACGAGAGTGCCATCGCCAGCAGGGAGGCTTCGCCCAGCGGCAGCTCAAGCAGATAGAGGAAGGCGGGCAGAAAGAGTGCGGTAGACAGGCCAAAGTGCAGCAGGCTGCCGCCCACCACTTCGGGCCGCACCAGGTTCTTGACCTTTAGTTTCAGGCCAACGGTGAACAGCAATAGCAGCACACCCAGGTGCGCAATGTGCGAGAGAATGTAGCTGTCGTCCGGGCCAACGCCAACGCGCTCGCCCAGCAGCGAGAGGGCAAAACCGGCGCCCAGGTAACCAATCAGTGGGGGCAGGCCGACCTGCTTGAGCAGCAGGCCCAGGCCAAAGGCAAAGGCAATCCAGACAGCTTCAATCACAACAGCATTCCGTTATCGGGTTATTCCTGTTGCCCGACTATAACGCACAAACCCGGCCTGAGCCGGGTTTGTGCGTTATACGATTACCGATGGGATCAGGCGGCGACGATCACATCGCCGTGATTTTCCGGCTCGATCAGTGCGCGGTGCAGCGCAGCAATCGCGGCGTCGTAGTCTTCTTCCTGAACCACGCACTGCATCTCGACCTGGCGGATCGACTGGTGCACCGCCTGGATGCTGATACCCGCCTCGGCCAGGGCTGCCACGGTCTTGGCCAAGATGCCTTTGACCTTGAGGTCCGAGCCGATCGCCGAGACGATGGCGATGTTATGGACGTTGACCTCGGCCATCGGGTAGCGCTCTTCGATCAGGCGCGAGGCGCGGTTGATCATCTTGCGTGAACCGGAGATGTAGTAGGTGATGCTGTTGGCATCCGAGTCCTTGTTCACCACGTACAGCTTGAGCTTGCGCAGCAGCTTGGTGATTTCCAGATCGTACTCCACGTCACCCAGCATCTCCTGGTCGAAGACTTCGATGCCAAACACGTCCTTGCGGCCGGCGATGATCTCGACGCAGGGCTTCTCGCTGCAGTAGTCCTGGCTGATCAGCGTGCCGCCGTGGTCCGGCTCAAAGGCATTTTTGATGCGCAGGTGAATACCGGCGCGGCGCAGCGTGCGCGCCGCCTTGGGGTGGATTGCTTCCATACCCAGGTTGGACAGCTGGTCTGCAACGTCATAGTTGGTGCGGCCAATGGTGACCACCTTGTCGACACCGACCAGGGTCGGGTCGGCGCTGGAAAGGTGATATTCCTTGTGGATGATCGCCTCGCTGGCGCCAGTGGCCGCGGCGATCTGGGCGAAGGTGATTTCGCTGTAGCCGCGGTCAAAGGTATTCATCAGGCCTTCGCTGCAGTGGGTGTAGCCGGTGGCTACCACCAGTTCGCTGCTGATGTCGATGCCGTCGAAGCTGTCACGCACCATGTCCTGGAAGCTCTTGGGCTCGCGCTGGTTCCAGCCGGTCAGGTCAGCCAGGCGGGCATTGATGCCGCGCTTTTTCAGTGCCAGTACGGTATTGAAGGCGCTGTGCGCTTCACCCAGCGAGGCCAGCATTTCACGCACCTTCATCAGGTGCTCAGTCAGCTGGAAGTGACCGTAGGAGCACAGCTGCTGCAGGCTGACCATGCAGTCGCGCACGTCGCTGATGCGGCCTTCGATGAAGCGGTTGGCTGCTTGCAGCTCGTATTCGCCGGTGAACAGCTCGGCGTTCTTGTCGAGCATTGCTTGCTGGACGGCGTCCAGCGCCTCGAGCCAGGCGTCCTCGTTATGGGCGTCGGCAAAGCGCTCGTACACACCGGGCTCGCCGGTTTTCTTGTGTTCGAGCAGCATGTTGGTCATACCGCTGTAGGCAGAGACAACGAAAACACGCTGGTACAGCTCGGTACCCTGACGTTGGCCAATGAAAATGTTGTTCAGTACTTCCTCAAAGCGGCTCATTGAGGTGCCGCCGATTTTCTCTACTGTATGCATAGTCCTGGTTTCTGTCTTTGGTGAATTCGGTCCTGCCACCAGCAGGTCGGGAGCCTCATGCTCCCGTTATTGATAACGCTGCGACGCTATGCGCAGCGGCGTTACCGGGCCGCGTTCGGCCACAAATGCCGGTCTGGGTGTATCGGCCCCGAAAGGCTCGACCGGCAGATTATCCACGTGGTTGTACACGTAGAACAGGTTGCTGCGTGGATCCGGCGTAATATTACTGTTGGAGCCGTGCAGCGTGTTGCAGTCAAACAGTACCACCGAGCCGGCCTGGCCGGTTGCGGCGGTGATGCCGCCTTCGCTGACCATGTCGGCGAGGCTGGCGTCATCCGGTACCCCCAGCTCCTGCTTGCGCAGGGAGCGGCGGTAGTGCTCGTCCGGCGTTTCACCCACACAGCTGATGAAGTAGCGGTGTGAACCCGGTACCAGCAGTAGCGGACCGTTGCAGGGTGAGTTGTCGGTGAGCAGGATGGAGCAGCTGATGGTGCGCATGCGCGGTAGTCCATCCTCGGCGTGCCAGGTTTCGAAGTCGGAGTGCCAGTAGAACTCCTTGCCCTTGAACCCAGGCTTGAGATTCAGACGCGACTGATGCACGTACAAGTCACCATCAAGCAGGTGCTGGACCTTGGCGGCGATGCGTTCGTCTGCTGCTACCCGGGCGAACAGCTCGCTGCTCTGGTGAATCGCGAACAGCGAGCGCAGTGCGCCGCTGTCCGGTTCGCGTATCGCAGCGTCACTTGCAAGAATGCCCTTGTCGCTGCGTAACCGTTCAACCTCTCGGCGGAAAACGGCAACTTCCTCCGCGCTGAAAGCGTTGGGCAGCAGCAGGAAACCGTCACGTTCAAACTGGTCTATCTGCTGCGCCGTCAGCGGCGCTTCGCGGTCATGGCGCCGATAGCTTATCGGGTCAATTCGCTCGTGCCAGCGGGGCTGGTCTTGGCGGCGTGTGGGATACAGGTCAACCGCTGCCGTCATTAATCCTCCTTTATATGGGTTGTCGGGTCCTCAGCTGTTATCGACGGGGTATACGCCGTCTTTGTCGTGTACTTCCTTGCCGCTCAGTGGCGGGTTGAATACACAGGCCATTTTCATGTCCTCGGTACCGCCACGCAGCATGTGCTCGTCGTGCTTGTCCAGGATGTACAGGGTGCCGGGACGGATTTGATATACCTTGCCGTCCGACAGGGTTTCGATCTCACCGTTCCCGCTCATGCAATAGACCGACTCCAGGTGGTTCTTGTAGTGGATGTGGGTCTCTTTATTGGCGTAGATGGTGGTGATGTGGAAAGAAAACCCCATCTGGTCGTCCTTGAGCAGCATCCGGGTGCTTTCCCAGGTCTCGGTGGCGACGCGGCGTTCGGAGTTTTCGCATTCTTCCAGTGTACGTACGATCATGTTGTCTGTTTCCTCAAGAAGCTTGATTGGCGACCTGATCACCCAGCACCTTGGCAAAGGCGGCGTCGAGGATGGTCAGAGCCTTGTCGATCTGTTCTTCGGTGATGGTCAGCGGGCACAGGCACTTGACGACCTGGCTATGGTTACCGCTGGTTTCGATCACCAGCCCGTTGGCAAAGGCTTCCTTGCAGATGGCGGCGGCGGTGTCGCCGTCGGGGCAGTTAATGCCCAGCATCATGCCGCGGCCTTTGACATAGAGAGAGTCGGGGCCGTGCTTGCGGACGATTTTCTGCATGCCGTCAGCGATACGCTTGCCCTTGGCCTGTACGCTCTTGGCGAAGGTGTCGTCAGCCCAGAAGTTCTCCAGAGCAGCGGCAGCGGTGACGAACGCGTGGTTGTTGCCACGGAAGGTACCGTTGTGCTCGCCCGGCTCCCACTGGTCCAGCTCGTTGCGCATGACCACGATGGCAAAGGGCAGGCCAAAGCCGCTGAGCGACTTGGACAGGGTGATGATGTCCGGCTTGATGCCCATTTCCTCAAAGCTGAAGAAGGTGCCGGTGCGGCCGCAGCCAGCCTGAATGTCATCGACGATCAGCAGCATTTCATGCTTGCGGCAGAGCTTTTCCAGCTTGCGCATCCAGTCGGCGGAGGCGGTGTTCAGGCCGCCTTCACCCTGGACGACTTCAACGATCACGGCGGCGGGCTTGTCGATACCGCTGCTCGGGTCGCTGAGCATCTTGTCCATCATGGCGATGGTGTTGACCTTGTCACCAAAATAGTTGGCGTAAGGCATGCGGCTCACCTCGGACAGTGGTACGCCGGCGGCGCCGCGATGATGGCCATTACCGGTAACGGCAAGAGCACCAATGGTGCAGCCGTGGAAGCCGTTGGTGAAGCTGATGACGTTACTGCGACCGGTGACCTTGCGGGCCAGTTTAAGGGCTGCTTCGACCGAGTTGGCACCAGTCGGGCCGCTGAACTGGACCTTGTACGCGCCCAGGCCGCGGGGCTCCAGGATCACGCGGTTGAAGGTCTCCAGGAAGCGCTCTTTGGCGTCGGAGTACATGTCCAGGCCGTGGGTGATGCCGTCATCTTCCAGGTACTGGATCAGCGCCTTTTTCAGGATCGGGTTGTTGTGCCCGTAGTTCAGGGTGCCGGCACCGGCCAGAAAGTCGATGTAGCTCTTGCCTTCGCGGGTCACCAGCTCGGCGCCACGGGCCTGCTTGAAGACCACCGGGAACGAGCGGCAGTAGCTGCGAATATCCGATTCGTTTTTCTCGAACTGTTCAAAGGTGTTCATGGGATCTCCTGATCTCAAGCTTGAGCTGGTTGGGGTGCAGATTGGGTAAAGGGGCCGGCGCGATAGATGACTTCATCATCGTGCTGACCATTGAAATGTGTCTCGCGGGAGAACAGCACTTCGGTGCTGTGCTCGGCGCCAAGCAAACGGAAGGCTTTTTTGAACAGCGCCTCAGATGCCTCGTTGCCGGGGGAGATGGTCGTCTCCAATCGGCTGACACCATCTGCGCGTACGCGTTCAATCAGTGCCAGCAGCATCTTCAGTGCCAGGCCCTGGCCGCGCATGCGGCTGTCCACGGCGACCTGCCAGACAAACAAGGTGTCTTGGCGCGCCGGCGGACGATAGCCGGAGATAAAGCCGACCAGATCGCCGTCAGCCGTCTCGGCGGCAATGGCGGTATCGGCAAAGTCGTAACACTGCAGCAGGTTGCAGTACACCGAGTTGGTGTCCAGCGGTTTGCAGCGTTCGACCAGGTTGTTCAGGGCAAAGCCGTCCGTGCTTTCGGGTTTTCGTAGTGTTACGGGTGTAAGTGACAAACCGGGTTCCTAATGCTTATGCGTAAATGCTTTTTTCATAATAAACATATCCAAAAAATTATCTCAACCCGCATTAAACGCCGTGTTCATGCGGTTTTGCGTGGTTTGAATATGTTTATAGCTGTTAAATAGATTTGTCATCAAACTACTTTCTTGTGTAATCAATTTGGCGCTATGCCCCGTCTGGTGGGGGCTGCGTGGGAGCGGGCGTGGGTGTCTTGGGGTGCACCGCCAGGGCGCAGCAGTGCCTCACGCTGGGGCGTGATCAGGAGAGTTTTCAGGAGGGGAGAGCGCCCGCCGGGCGGCGGGCGTCGGAGCGAGTCGGCGTGGCGCTTAGAGGGTGAAGCCGCCGTCGATCGGGATGATATTGCCGGTCATGTAGGCGCCGCCGGTGCCGGCCAGCATGATGGCCAGCGCGGACATCTCCTCTTCGCGGCCCCAGCGTTTCATCGGGATGTGCTTGCAGTCCTCAGCCATGGCCTGCGGGTCGCTGTGGATGTGACTGGTCATCTTGCTCGGGAAGCGGCCGGGGGCGATCACATTGACGTTGATGTGTTCGCTGACCAGCTCGCGGGCCAGGTTGCGCGAGAGCTGGTGTACGGCGGCCTTGCTTGGGCCGTAGGAGTAGGCTTGCTCGCCGAAGGAGCTGATGCCGGCGACCGAGCCGATGTTGATAACGCGTGCGGGATTGTCGGCGTTGGCCGACGCGCGCAGCAGCGGCAGCAGTTGCTGGATGCAGCTGAAGACCGAGATGACGTTCAGCTGCATGACCTTTTCCCAGCCGGAGACCGGAAAGTCTTCCAGCGGAGCACCCCAGCTGGTCCCGGCGTTGTTGACCAGGATGTCCAGGCGGTCGGTGAGCTTGCTGACGTCGTCGGCCAGTTGGCGGGCGCCTGCCTCGCTGGACAGGTCGGCGGCCAGGGCAATGCACTCGCCGTACTGACTCAGCTCCTGGGCTGTTTGCTGGCCTTCGGCAATTTTGCGGCAGCAAATGATGACGCGGGCGCCGGCTTCCAGGTAGCCCTGGGCGATCATGCGGCCAATGCCGCGGCTGCCACCGGTGACCAGCGCGGTGCGGCCGGCCAGGCTGAAGTACTGTTGCATGGGAGTCTCCTTGTTGTTGGCATGCGTTAACCAGGAAAGCGCTGGCCAAGTCCCCACGCCCCGCATAAGGCATGCGGAGTTGATCAGTGCTTCTCCAGCTACGTTAAACCAGTGCCGGTCTGGCCCCAAGCGCGCCGCAGGCTTATAGAGCACGCAAATGCCGAATCATGGCGGGCGCTGCGGGCAGGCGCCTTTTGGCTTATCCTTTTACCCATGCGCCAGTGGAACTGTCGTCACGAATGACGTTCACAATGGCGAGCCCAACAAGTGAGTAGAGTGAGGAAGCAATGGGATCTGTTCGACGTTCGCGCAAAGAAGACGCATCGGCCTGGACCGTGGCAGACAGCCGCAGTGTCTATGGCATTCGCCATTGGGGCGCGGGGTATTTCAACGTCAATGAACAGGGCCATGTCGAGGTCATGCCGCGCGGCCCGGAGGCAGGCAGTATCGACCTGCACGAGCTGGTAGGGCAGCTGCGCGAAAGCGGGCTGGACCTGCCGTTGCTGGTGCGCTTTCCGGATATTCTGCAGGCGCGGGTACGCCAGTTGACCGGCGCCTTTGACCGCAATATCGAGGCACTGGAGTACGGCGCCGGCTATACCGCGCTTTATCCGATCAAGGTCAACCAGCAGGAAGCGGTGGTGGAGAACGTCATCGCCACCGAGAACGTCTCCATCGGCCTGGAGGCAGGCTCCAAGCCTGAACTCATGGCGGTGCTGGCGCTGGCGCCCAAAGGCGGGACCATTGTCTGCAATGGCTATAAGGATCGCGAGTTCATTCACCTGGCACTGATCGGCCAGAAGCTCGGCCACAATGTGTTCATCGTGATCGAGAAGGAGTCCGAGGTCCGGCTGGTGATCGAGGAGGCGGAAAAGCTCGGCGTCACGCCGCAGGTGGGGCTGCGGGTGAGGCTTTCCTCGCTTGCCTCCAGCAAGTGGGCCGACACCGGCGGCGAGAAGTCCAAGTTCGGGCTGTCTGCCGCCCAGCTGCTGCGCGTGGTTGATACCTTCCGGGCGGCCAATCTGCAGGACGGTGTACGTCTGCTGCATTTTCATATGGGCTCGCAGATCGCCAATCTGGCCGATTATCAGCACGGTTTCCGCGAGGCCATACGCTACTTTGGCGAGCTGCGCGCGCTGGGCTTGCCGGTCGACCATATCGACGTTGGCGGCGGCTTGGGCGTGGATTACGACGGCACTCACTCGCGCAATGCCAGCTCGATCAACTATGACGTCAATGAGTATGCGCATACGGTGGTGGGCATGCTGCGTGACTTCTGTGATGAGCAGGGACTGCCGCATCCACACATCTTCTCCGAGAGTGGGCGGGCGATGACCGCGCACCACGCGGTGCTGATTGTGCAGGTGACGGACGTTGAGCGTTATAACGATGTGATGCCAGAGATCGAGGATCTGGATGAGCTGCCGGCGGTGGTGCGCAACCTGGTGCGGCTGCAGGATCAGCACGATATTGAAATGGTTACCGAGACCTACTGGCGCGCAACGCACTATATGGCCGATGTGGCGGCGCAGTACGCCGAGGGCAAGCTCAGCTTGTCCGAGAAGGCGCTGGCAGAGCAGTGCTACTACGCGTTGTGCAATCGCTTGCACGCCCAGCTCAAGGCCCGTCAGCGCTCCCACCGCCAGGTGTTGGATGAGCTGAACGACAAGATGGCTGACAAGTACATCTGCAACTTTTCGGTCTTCCAGAGCCTACCGGATACCTGGGCGATTGATCAGGTGTTGCCGATCGTGCCGCTCGACCGGCTGGAGGAAGAGCCCCTGCGCCGTGCGGTGCTGCAGGATCTGACCTGCGACTCCGATGGCAAGATCCGCCATTACGTCGATGAGCAGAGCATCGAGAATACGCTGCCGGTACACGACCTGCGCGAGGGTGAGGATTACCTGCTAGGGATTTTCCTGGTGGGTGCCTACCAGGAAATCCTGGGTGACATGCACAACCTGTTCGGCGATACCGACTCGGTCAACGTGTACCTGCGTGCCGATGGCAAGGTGGTGCATGGTGGCATCGAAACCCACGACACCATCGAAGACATGCTGCGTTACGTGCACTTTGCCCCGGATGAGCTGGTGACGCTGTACCGCGACAAGGTATCCGGTGCGCGCCTCAGCCCGGCCGAGCGCACCCGCTTTGTGGATGCGCTGCGGCTCGGGCTGACGCGTTCTTCCTACCTTAACGCCGAGTAACTCGGCGTTAAGGTAGCACTGATTAATTCCGCATGCCCTCTGGCGTTCAGGCTGGGCCGCATCCGGC